>Ga0209279_10000389_pt1 | contig 29372 bp, 42 predicted proteins | sample CoawatmetaG00DNA_3_FD_187508 | JGI IMG/M metagenome (GOLD analysis project Ga0209279, IMG submission 187508) | Marine microbial communities from the West Antarctic Peninsula - Coastal water metaG006-DNA (SPAdes) (version 2) | ecosystem: Environmental > Aquatic > Marine > Coastal ...
CTCCGTGAGTATTCTCATTGTGGAGATGTGTTATGTAAGGATTCGGTTAGGAGTTAGCCTTACGCTCTTGTGCTAACTTCTGCGCTCTGTTCTTCTCCCACTTGCGGGTGGCTGCTGGTGAGTCACCATTAAGAGGGCATAACTTGATGCGCGGAGCTGTTAGTACTTTCTTAGACAGTTTGCCACATACTAAACATGGCATGTCTAAAGTATCAGTAGAAACGAAGCGTTCGGTCATATGATCGTCTTCGCATCTAAAGTCAAACAAGAGAGCCACTAGTGTACACTCTCCTGTTCTTCTTCTGCTGAGTAGATTTGCTCTTCAAGATTCAAGCAGTTGGCTATAACTGATAGCTGCCCTTTTCTTAAATAAAGCTCTTCTAGAGTCTTTGTATGCTCTATAGAATCTACTGTTTCAGAACTATCTCTCAGGTCTTCTAGAAAGAGTTTCCACCCTTCAGACCTAAACATAGCTTTTAAATGGAAATAGTAATGCTCTAGTTCTTGGTCTATCATACTGTTTCTCCTTCAAAGGACAGCGGTTATTATTGCTATAAGCATCTATTATACCACAGTTTTACTCAAATGTCAAGTTATTTCTTCTTTTTGCTTGACTTCTTTGCTGGTTTGCTGTATATAGCGTCCCAGTTGCTTGAGAACTTAGCAGCGTCAGTATTTCTAGTAGTGCTACCTTTACCACCATGTGTCTGACCTTTCACTTACGCATTGCTCTAGCAGCGCGCTGGCCTCGCTTAGGCAGGGGCTTTTTTCGTTCAATAGGAGCTTTCTTTGTAGTCTCTTTTTTTAAAGGCTCAAACACTACTCTATTCTTTTTTGCAACTTCTTCCTTCTTAACAGACGGTCTCTTAATAGGTACTTTCTTAACAGGTCTTTTAGACAATGGATTCTTTTTTGTTGAGCCTCCACTGCCATCACCGTCACTACCTCCTGCAATTGTTTTATTTCCTTTCTTTGCTTTAGGTTTCTTAGCTAAGCTTGCTTTATTATATGTTGGCATTACTACTTCCTCTTTGATTTAGCGCCTGAGCATTTCCATCTCTTGCGCGATAGGTTATTAGGTGTGTTAGGATCGTTCTGCTGTTTCTTAGATAAACCTTTCTTAATACCTAGACTTCTGGCACAGTAGCTGTCACCTTTAGAAGTCCCCGCTCTTACACGAGGGCCTCCGTCTTTAGCGTTACCTTCTTGTCCGAAGCTTACCTTCTTGCCACTAGCGGTTACTTTGACTTTGGCTTTACCTTGCCTTGGCTTTGGCTTTGGCATTTTAGCTCCTCCTCTAGTTTAGTTATCTTCTTCTGAAGCGTCTCAAACTGAACATTTACCTGTGCTACAACGTGCTCTAAATCTCTAGTAGTGACCATGTTATACAATCCCTTGTGGTGGTTGAGGTGTTAATGGAGGCATTGGAGCTGCTGGAGCTGCTGGAGCCATAGGAGCAGGTGCTGGCGCAGGGACTGCTCTGTTCTCTTGTACCGCTATGCCACGTTCTTTGAGAAGCTGCTCAGAGACTCTAATACGTCTCTCAAACTCTTTGTCGTCTGCATCTCCCACTTGTAAGTTAGTGGTTACTGCCTTAATACGATCAATCTCTAACTCTTGTGGTATAGCCTGTGCTTCCATAGAAAGCTTACCAGCTCTAGCATCAGACTCTTTAGCCTGTCCGTTGAGTGCAGCCGTCTGTGACGCTTGGAAGGCCATTTGAGCTTGTTGTGCTTGCTGCTGTGCCTGCTGTGCTGCTTGCTCTTGCTCTGGGTTAGGCGTGTTAGCCTGCTGTAGTGTAGCAATCAACTCTTCACGGTTAGACAAGTTCATGTTATCAATGATGGACATAACTAGCTGTGGGTACATAGGCGTGTCTGGAGACATAGTTTGTAGCAACTGTACAAGCTGTGTAACCTCGTACTCACGGGCGATAATACCCAAGGAGCTAGAAGTATGGAACTTGTAGTCAGCTACTGGATACATCTCAGGCTCAAACTGCATGTAACGCCAAGCTGCCTTCTCTACAAAAGGAATGATAAAAGCTTCTTGGAAGTTAATCAGAGTGCGTTTATGACGTTTGATGATTGCACCAAGCGACATAGAAACACCAGCAGCAGTAGCGTCTCCGTTAACAGAACCAGCAATACCAGCACTATCAATAGCGCCCGTTGCCGTCTGAACCATAGTTTGTAGAGCTTGTGCTTGAGCAAAGGTGACCTGACTTACTTGACCGAAGTTAAAAGGTTGTAGGATTTCAGCAGGGTTTCCGTTAGTGAGAATAACTTTTCCTGGCCGAATCTCTGGTTTAGCGCCACGAGGCATACGACTAGCGTCCATTGCCATCATAGGGTGTATAGTAAGTGCTAGAGCGTCAATACGTGCGCGTAGCTCAGTGTCTAACGCCTTCTGTGAGTTATAACCCTTCTCACACACACCACGACCCCAGAAGCGGCTAGGGACTACATCCCATGGGAATGCCACGATAGGACGGTCTTGCATCATGTAAGGATTCTTAGTTGCTTTGAGCAGGACACCCCTGTTAGCAATAACAACAACTGCTTCTACATAGTAAGAGTCGTCTTCCTCTTCGTCAAACTCAACAAACTCTTCGTCTTCTGAGTTCTCTTCTGCCATAGCAACTTCTAACAAGTGACGAGGCACTAGACCGTAGTACTTAGTTAGTCTAACCTTGTCCTCACCAAAGGAACTGAGGTCTGAGTCTGGTTCAATCTCAAAGTCAGTAGCAGCTTCGGAAATGTCTTCGTCACGATATACACCACTTTCCTGCAACTCTTGTACTTTAAAGTGTGCTACAAACTCGTCTACAGCACACCCTAGTGCGTCGTCTACAGACGTAGCTACAGGGTCTATAAGGAAGTTCTGAGGCATTACAGGGCGTAGTTTAACGCATGTACGGTCTTTAATCGTAACACCTACTGCTTGTAGCTCACCACCCATAACAGGCTGTGTTGCTGGAGCCATCTCTTTTTCTGACTCTAGTACTACTTCAGCAATACCAGTGCCAAACACAGCAGCGTTAATCAAACACTCTGCCACACTCTTGCGTATCTTGTTCTTTTTAAAATCATCGTCTAAGTGGTTACGAAGCATAACAATGTCTTGCTGGTCTTGATCGTGGATGTCGTCTTTAATATCAAACCACTTACCACGGCCAAAGGTAGCTTCCTCTAGCTCCGCTACAGACGACTCTACTGCCTGTTGGAGTGCAGGAGAAATAATCTTAGATCGTTCTGTTAAACGTCCTTGATCTTCAGCAGACCATTGTCCACGCCATAGACGGTAGTATTCATCAAACCTCTGTGAGTAGTTATCCTCGTAGTGGTCTCGCCAGTTGTCACACTTAGCCATAACCCAGTCTTCAAGAGTTTGTTCAATGTTAAATTCGTCTTCTGTATCTAGCATAGTTAATACCCTGCGTATTTGTCTAGGAATTCGTAGTCTTCTTCTTCATAGTCCATAGCGTAAGCAACCTTAGCTAACTGGTCAATGTACGCTAATGCATCTATCAAGTCGTCGTGGACTAGTACGTTAGGGAACTGAAACAACTCATCTAAGAACTTGCTGTTCCACTCACCCTTGTTAAGCGTTATGTTACCATGCTCGAAGCGTCCTTGTAACGCCCAAACAACTCTATCAATCTTTCTCTTATTGCCGTGTGTAAGCTCTTCCACTCTAAAGAAGCGTTGGTTCTTCTTCATAATGTCGTTGAGGTACGGATGGACAGCGTTCTTTAACGCTCCTTTCTCGATGCCGACTGAGATTGGTTTATAGTCTCTAACTGCCTCAAAGATTCTTCGAGCGGTCTCTTCAACGCCCCAGCGGCCATGTATGATATTAGCAACCCACCAGCCCTCAGTGTTCGCTTTAACAACCGCAATAGCTGTTGAGTCAAGTCTGCTAGTCTTGGTGGTATTCTTACCCGCCTCAGAAAAGCCTGCCAAGTCAACAGCAATGTAATACTCACCATCAGTAGGCTCCTCTTCGCTAAACTTAACATATTCTTCTTTGAATAACTCACCGCCCATTGCCTCAAAAGATGCCATGAACTCCTGACGAAAGGAGAACGAAGACATAGACTTCTTAGCAGCTTCTATCTCGTCAGCGTCCAATAGCGGGTTGTCGTAGCTCGTGAAGTGAAAACCATTAAAGGTTTCGTCGTCACCAACACTAGCGTATGTGTATAACTCGTAGAAGTGGTTACGACCCATTGGCGTACCAATGAACATAGCTCCACCCTTCTGATCCGCAAGCGCAGGACGCAGGATTTGCTCCCAGACCTCTGGCTTCATGTCAGCGTACTCATCCATAACCAAGTACTTGAGGCTAACACCACGCATCGTTTCTGGTCTGTCTGCACCCTTTAGAGCTAAGACAGCACCATTTATAAACTTTATCTGTAGGTTGTTAATGTGGCTAGAGGCTATAACACTGTGTCCAATCTCTAGCAACGCTTGCCACATAATGTCCCTAGCCTGACCCTGTGTAGGGGCAACATAGAACACCTGACCTTTAGTGGAGCTTAACGCCTCTACAATGAGCTTGTAAGCAGCTAGACGAGACTTACCTGTACGTCTGCCAGCAGCTATAACCTTAAATCTAGCGGGGTCGTCCCAGACTTCCTGCTGCCACGGCAACAAGGATATATTTAAGTCAGCCAACTAGAGAGCTTCCTTAAACGTCTTAGCTGCTTTAGCTTGCTCTTCTTTCATGTCTCTGGCTAAATTGCTACTAGAAGCACCACCTGCTTTAGAACGCTTTTGTGCAAAAGTATCTGCTTCTTTGTATGCTTTAGGTGCAAAACGAGGAAACTGTTTGCTGGTCGTTTTTTCATACTGTTGAGCTAACAACACGGCTTCTTCTTGGTCTTCTATTAACCTAGGTTTTCCATCACCGTCCCACCAAATAGAAGGTATAACCATAACACCTCCTTCTGGAGAGTCTACAGTAATTAAATACTCTGTAGATGGGCCTCCTAAGCCTACGTCTTGAGGTTTGTGCTTCTTGTAATCAAAAGGCTCTAAGGTCATAGGCATATTAGTAAGTCCACATTACAGGAGACTCATTACCGTCAAGGTCGCGGATGTCAACATGCACAAAGCTACCAGCAATTCCAATTCCCGTAAAGCCCATCTTAATGGCTTCTTCAACAATCTTATAACGCTGTGTACCATCTGTAACTTTAATATCTGCGGCAATACCTTGGGCATGTGTTCCTGCTTTCTCCTGTTTTTTCTTTGCTTCAATGGGGTGGTCTTTTGATCTATAACCACTCGTAATAACGAAAGGGAATCCACACTTACCTCTTAACAAGTCAACAGCTAACAAGAGGTCATCGCTCATCTCGTTCTCACCTGAGTACTGGCAATCAAACTCTTCTTTAGTAAAATAGTCTAAATCGTTGTTAATGTTAAACATCAGTGTATTCCCCTTCAATGGGTGTATCTGGTCCACTTATAACAGTGGTTTCGCCACCAACACCTGTAATAGAGATGTTAATGCTGTTCTGTCCACCGTTAACCTTGTCCTTCTCGAAGTAGCTAACAGGTAACAATCTATCCATACATAGTTTCCACGCTGCTGCTTGATTCTTGTGATCATCGTCTAACGCTGCATTAAGAATACTGTCTAACACCTTCCTAGACTTAGGCGATGCTAACATCCTTGCTTTGTAGTCGTTGATTATAGAAGCGTCACCTTTAGGTCTACCAACAGCATTACGTTTACCTTTAGTAACACTATCTACTTTAGCTTTCTTGGGTCTACCTAATTTCTTAGTGGTCACTGAGTTGCCTCTCTCTAGAGATTCGTTAGCGATGCAAGAAATGCTAGAGCTTTAGAGTGCTAGAGTTCGCTGTAAGGACGAAGTGTGATTATTAGTTGTACTCTTCTTCAGTGTTAGCGAACTCTAGAACTCTAAAGCTTTAGCATCTCTTGCGTTGTTTGTTCTATATAGTCTATTATAGCATATTTTTTAACAAAAGTCAAGCATTATTTACTGTTATTGTTAATTTAAGTGGATTCGTCTAAGATTCTTGTGTTTGTTAGCATATTCCACTGCTTGTTAACACCTACCCTGTCCCTTCTCTGGCGGATTTCAGTAGGTATTAGCGTCTCCGCAGTCGCTTTTTTAGTTCTTTACAATCAACTACTTAGACTATATAGTTATAACCTATTAGAGCCTTGACTTAATAGTCTAAATTGACCCTTTTTAGTATCTCTGCGGGTACAGTAACAACTCCAGCGATCCCAGCCCCTCCCCCGTCCCTCTATAGCACACAGCTGACAGTAAAGCCAGTGCAGTCTGTGACCAGCAGAGACGATCGAGTCACCAATGATTCTGTACAGGTCATGAGAGAGTGTGCTAGTGGGTACTACTGTGACCAATAAAGCCTAACCAGTCACCTCAATATATTGACAATTATATAGCTGTGTAGTATTCGCACGCGGGCGCGCATAATAGATAGTAGGCATTCACCAGATCAATAGAGGTCAACATCATTATAAGTTAAATAAATGGCTATAAGTTTGACACAGAATGACAACGCTCTATAATAGACCCATCAAGCAAACAAACACAGAGGCAGTACAATGGATAATCTAATTAGCAAGTTAAGCAAAGCAGACCAGCGCGGTGTCAATATGGCCTTAATGAATATCAACCACGGTAATAAAGAGGCCGCTAACCGTCTTTTAGACAGCATGCTTAGAGCGGCCAATAGTCGGTCACACTCAATTCTATTAGCAATAAAGGAACTAGTATAATGAACAAGCAAACTGAACAGCAATTAAGAGACGCAGAGATCGAAGTAGCATACCAGTATCTACAACAGAAAGATTGGGAGCGGATGAACAAGCAGCGCGAACTGATGAGCTGGGTAGGTTTAACATTTATGATGGTAGGGTTAGCAGGTTTGGCACTTGGTGGCATCAACTTAATATTATTCGGAGGGTTATAACATGAAACATTGGGAAATAGAGCACAACGGCGACCATATACGCATAGAATGGAACGAAGGCGGCACGTTTAACCTGCAAACGCCAATAGGCGGCGAATGGATAGACTATCATTGTTTCACCTGCTATGGTATTGAAACAGACCACGAGGCGCTAGAGTGCGCTATGGATTTATTAAACAATGCAACTGAGGAGTTAATCTAGTGAATAGCGTTCAAGTCATTTTTGACGATCCCGAATATAATTACAGAACATCACACAGCGCGAAGGCATCACAGCTAGACGCTGAGAGCTACTTCATAGGTCAGACATTCAATGTAGGTGCTTACCCGCATAATGACTTCCAGACCTGTGTAGCTATTAAATACACGCAGGAGGCGGTGAAGTAATGAATAAGCAAATACGAGAGTTCTACTTGGACTGGGTCAATAATTACCTGACAGTGGAAGTAATGGCAGAGCATCACGGGCTAGACGTGGTACATGCACGGGTGCTGATAGGCATAGGCAGGGATGCGCATCAACAATATATAGATGAGGTGGCATAATGTACAGGGTATACTACTACATGTTTGATTATAGCAAATACTATACAACAATGGCTGGAGCGCATGCAGCGGGTCGCGCTTCAGGCTTTAAAGAATACACTATTACGAGGGTTAAATAATGGAACTAGGATATAACCAAGATTGGCAAACACAGGCGCGAGGTTCTAATGATTCGGAGTATCAGATTTACCTTTCCTTTGCTGACGATGGTGCTGGTATTGACTTTACCACTGGAAAGCCCTTAAAAACTTATGATGAATGGCTAAATACATAATGAGGTGGCATGATGAATAAGCAACTGAGAGAATTCTATTTAGACTGGTTCAATAATTACCTGACTATAGAAAAAATGGCAGAGCATCACGGGCTAGACGTAGACGATGCTAAAACACTGATTAGCATGGGGCGCTATATGCACCATAGACATATAGAGCAGGTAGCATAGGAGCCATTACGGACTATTTAGCCTAGTATAGAAGCTAGGCTTTTTTTATGCCTATCAGTTAACAATGGCGATTTAAGACCATAAACGCCTAACCAGTACCCTAGCACCTAGAATGCTATAAACGCCGTTAGAACGCAATACAGAGCCTTTAAACCTGTTTCCCGTAATAGAGGGACTATAAAGAAGATAACGAAATAAACATTTGACGTAGGGCGCTAGAATTAGGTAAAGTCACGTTTTAAACCAACATAGAGAGAGAGAACCAATGAGAAAATTAATAGATCAAGAACAATATCAACGTAGAGTAGACGACGAAGCTGTCCAAATAGCCTTCTATACTATGCCGCAAGCGTTGATCGACGACGACAACATATTAAACGAAGCAACTGGAGTTGATAGCGTCTCTGGCGATGGAAGCGCCTATTTAGAAACAGTAAGAAGCTACATTTTAAAAGAAGAGGATGAGAAACTAGGACGATTTGTAAGAGAGAATGCAATAGACTATCTTTTGCGACTCGCAGAAACTAAAGCAGAAGATGCTGTCTTAGATCAGTTATTGTTGGAGGGGTTCTCGCTTGAGGAACGCTAGCGGTTGCTTGTAAGCGTTTGTGATACTGTGAAGGTTTTTAGGGTATCAGAAAAAACAATAAAATTAAAGGTGAAATAGAAAATGATTAGAAACCAGAAAATAGTAGAGAATAGAACCAAACACCCGCGCATGTTGGAAAATGTTAGGTATACATTGAGCCAAATAGCGACAATAACAGGCACTAACATTAGCACCCTGCACCGTCGAGTAGGTAGAAGAGACTTTTTAATCGAGGACGATATAAAGGTCAAAGAGCGCTCTATAATATGGCCTAGGCTAGAGAGCAAACTAGACCATAAGAGTCAAGAATGGCTAACAAGGAGAATAGTGTAATGTTTAAGCGGTACATGACGGAGGGAACACTAGACCCAGAAGTTCAGGCAGTGTTTAAAGCATCAGAAGACATTGCTAACGGAGTAATGAGCTTGCAAGATGCTGCAAAGTTCTATAGAGTGTCGAGTGAAGAGATTGTTCAATTCATAGCAGAGTCGTCAGAATATGACTTTGTGTTCAACAGAGAGAGAGAATAAAATGATTATTTTTGGTAGACATTTGTCAATAGAGTATAGGCTGGGCGTAGGTATAGACCTAGAGTTCTCAGAGAGCAGGCCAGTAGTTTGTTGGGATACTGAAACCGACGAGCTGGAGTCTATGTTGTTTCAAGGGACGATCTTACACTTGCCGTTGTGTCTGGTTAGTTATGGTCGTGTTTATGTGGAGGTGCTCTGATGGGTTACCATGACGCGCATTTGCCTTGCGACGATTGCGGTTCAAGCGATGCATTGCAGAAGAACGAGAACGGGAGCAGTTATTGCCATAGCTGCGGTGTTTATAGTAAACCTACTAATGGTGAATTTGTGATAGAAGTACCTTACAACGCAGAAGCAGAAGCAGCACCTATGGAGCATGACAGAGAGCTGGCGTTACTTGATAAGCTTTTAACTAACGGACGTTATAACGCCATCCCTTCCAGAGGCTTGACCACCAAGACGGTGCAAACCTACGGCATTCTTGACACTCCAGAGAAAACCTATTTCTCTTATTACAGCGCAGAGAACCCTAACACGCCTATAGCAGCAAAGGTGCGACAGGCAGACAAGCGGTTCACGACTATGGGCGACTGGAAGGATGCAGGGCTATTTGGTCAAAACCTGTTCAACGGTGGCGGCAAGTACATCACTATTTGTGAGGGCGAGTACGACGCAGCAGCAGCCTACCAGATGCAAGGCAGCAAGTACCCTTGTGTCAGCATCAGGAACGGAGCACAGAGCGCCCTGAAGGACTGTAAGGCGGCTTACGAGTACCTAGATAGCTTCAACGCCATTATTGTATGCTTCGACAGCGACGAGGCAGGCTTAAAAGCCTCTAGAGAGGTTGCAGAGTTATTTGGCGGTAAATCAGCGGTAATGAAACACCCAGTGCAATACAAAGATGCTAACGATTACCTGATGGATGACAATGTTAAAGAGTTTACAGCGGCATTCTGGGCAGCAGAGAGATTCGTACCTGATGGTATCATTAACGGTGCTACGCTCTGGGAAGAGGTTAACAAGCCTCTAGAGAAGGCAGCAGCTATGTACCCTTGGGAGTGCTTAAACAAGCTAACCTACGGCATAAGAGAGGCTGAACTGGTGACAATCACCGCTGGCTCTGGACTAGGTAAGTCTCAGTTTGTTAGAGAGGTAGTCTGGGAGATACTCAAGAGCACAGATAAGAACATTGGCCTGTTATTTCTAGAAGAGAACGCAAGAAAGACAGCGTTGTCTATGATGTCATTAGCAGCCAACAAACCTTTACACCTGCCAGACGTAGAGAGCACAGAAGAAGAACGCTACGAGGCTTTTGAGGCCACTATGGGGACGCAGAGGATGTTCCTGTTTGACCACTTCGGCAGCACCAGCGTCGATAACATCATTGCCCGCTGTCGTTACATGGCAAAGGCGTTAGATACAAAGTATATCTTCTTGGATCACGTCAGTATTGTAGTCAGTGCTCAGAGCAACGGAGACGAGAGAAAAGCCTTAGACGAGATATGCACCAAGCTCAGGATGTTAGTACAAGAGACTGGCATCACGTTGTTTATGGTTAGCCACCTCAAGAGACCTGATGGCAAAGGCCACGAAGAAGGCGCTGTAAGCTCATTGTCACAGCTCAGAGGTTCTGCAAGCATTGCACAGCTCTCAGACATGGTGATAGGACTAGAGCGCAACGGACAGGCTGATGACCCTATAGAGAGGAACACAACGCACGTCAGAGTGCTCAAGAACCGCTTTTGTGGTACTACAGGCAGAGCTGGTGGGTTGCTATTCGATCAGAAGACAGGTAGAATGAACGAAATTAGAGAGGAAGCCCTATAATGAGATGTCTAGCGTGTAATAAGAACCTAACGGATTTTGAATCAACTCGTAGATCAGCACAGAATGGTGATTACTTGGATTTATGCAATGATTGCGCCTTTTACACTGCTGAAGATGTTGATACTATTGACAGAGAAGACCTTAAAAGCGAAGCAGACTGTATTCTGGAGGCAGACAATGAGCAAGATGAGTAACTGGGTACTGGAGAGGCAAGAGGCCAAGCAAGAAGCTAAGCAGGGCAATCCTTTTGACAGGTACAGCAACAAGAAGACTACGGCAGGGCAGTATTATGATTACATTGGACATAGAAACGAATCTAAGCCACGACACCATCTGGGTAGTAGTGACTCAGGACGTGGAAACAGGTAATCTGATGACTCACACCGCTCCCGACACACTAGAACCTGTATTACGTGACTCAAAAGCCGTTATTGGTCACAATATCATAGGTTTTGACGCTCCAGTGCTGGAGAAAGTGTGGAATTTAGTGATACCTGCTAACAAACTCAAGGATACGCTGGCAATGAGTAGGCTCTGGAACCCTTCATTGGAAGGTGGACACAGTTTAGATGCTTGGGGCAAGCGTTTTGGGGATCATAAGATAGAATTTAGTGATTATGACGGTGGTTTAACACCTGAGATGATAGATTACTGCAAGCAGGACGTAGTATTGACCACTAGACTCTACAAACACCTTACAACAACACTAGAGCAGGAGGGATTTAGCCAGCAATGCGTAGATTTAGAAGAGAAGGTGTACATCATTACGGCACAGCAGGAGCGGAACGGCTTTATGCTAGACGTAGAGCAGGCAACTATGTTATGGCAGAGCGTGACGCACCGAATGAGACAGATAACGGAGATGCTACAGGAAGTATTCCCGCCAATAGTGGAGGAGAGGTGGTCAGAAAAGACGGGGAAGCGCCTGAAGGACAAAGTAACTGAGTTCAATGTTGGATCACGCAAGCAAATTGCAGAGAGATTGCAGAGTGTTGGCGTTAAGTTCAAGAAGAAGACAGACAAAGGCGCTATTATCGTTAATGAGAAGGTGTTAGAAGGCATTGACATCCACGAAGCCAAGGTCATACACGAATACCTGATGTTGCAGAAGAGAGCAGCACAGATAGACTCTTGGTTGTCCTTTGAGAAGGAAGGTAGGGTTCACGGCAGGGTTATCACTAACGGAGCTGTGACAGGCCGTATGACGCACCACAGCCCTAACATGGCGCAGGTTCCGTCAGTGACAGCACCGTATGGCAAAGAGTGTAGGTCTTTCTGGTGTGTACCAGAGAATCACAAGCTAGTCGGTATAGACGCTAGTGGTTTAGAGTTAAGAATGCTGGCGCACTACATGCAAGACCCAGCGTACACTGAGCAGATTCTTAGTGGTGATATCCACACTTACAACATGAAAGCTGCTGGTCTCACTAACAGAAACCAGTCGAAGACTTTTATCTACGCTTTTCTTTATGGCGCTGGAGCGGCTAAGATAGGTCAGATTGTAGGCGGTGGCTATAAAGAAGGTGAAGTGCTCATAGAATCTTTCCTACGCAACACTCCCGCACTAGACAAGCTCAGGAAGCGTGTAGCTTACTTCTCAGAAGGCGGCACATTGCCAGCACTAGACGGCAGACGCTTGCGAGTCAGGAGCGAACACGCAGCTTTAAACACTCTCTTGCAAGGCGCAGGAGCTATTGTAATGAAGCAAGCGTTGGTCTTACTGGCAGAGTCGCTAGAGAAATACAAGATACCTTACAAGCTAGTAGCGAACGTACACGATGAATTTCAAATAGAAGTACCAGAAAACTTTGCGGTAACAGTAGGCAAAGCAGCAGTAAGAGCCATTAGGAACGCTGGAGAAGTACTAGAGATGCGCTGCCCTCTTGATGGTGAATACAAGATAGGTAACAACTGGGCAGAAACACATTGATGTGTAGTAATAAGTGTGATATAATATAGGCTGATCAATTGTGATCAAAACAATAGTAAATTACTTAAAGGTGATATAATGAGTGAAGCAAAACCAGTAACAATCAAGTGCGGCATTATGTGGGCAAATCTTCAAGAGAAGAATAAGATGTCTGGTAAGTATCAAGTAGACCTAACAGAGCTGTCTGCTGATGGAAAAGAAGCACTAGAGATGATGGGCTTGTCTGTACGCAGCAAGGAAGGCCACAACGACTTCGTAACCGCTAAGTCTGTAAACCCCATCCGCATCTACGACACTGACGGTAACGAGATCAGAGGCAAGCTACTAGCCAATGGCTCTAAGGCAACCGCTGTCCTAGGCTATTACGACTGGACAAACCCTTCTGGCAAGGCAGGTCGAAGCCCTAGCATTATGAAGCTAGTAATCACTGACTTCATTGAGTACATGGGCAACACTGATGCTGTAGACGTTTCTCTGGAAGAAGCCTTGTGATTTTAATAGATGCAGACATCTTGGTCTACCGTGTAGGTTGGTCTTGTAATGACGCTAGTGAGAAGCAAGCTATCCTAAAGATAGACGACTACGTTGTTAGTCTCATAGAGAACCCTAAGTACCCAGCTACTGAGGAACTACGAGATTATGCTCTGTATCTAACTGGCAAGGGCAACTTCAGAAATGAGTACGCTGTCACTGCTGATTATAAGGCTAACCGTAAAGGTAAGGAGAAACCAAAGCATATTCAGGCTTTAAGAAATCACCTTATCGAGAAGTGGGACGCTATAGTTACTGAGGGAGAAGAGGCAGACGATGCCATAGCTATAGCGGCCACAACTCACGGAGACGCAGCCATCATGGTCACCTTGGACAAAGACTTCGACCAGATAGCAGGGTGGCACTTTAACTTTGTCAAGAATGATAAGTACTACGTTACGCCAGAGGAAGGCATGTTGTTCTTCTATCGTCAAATACTAATGGGTGACCGCGTTGATAACATAATAGGTATCCACGGCATAGGCGAGAAGAAGTCAGCAAAGCTGTTAGAAGACTGCAAGACAGAGCAGGAGTACTACGACAAATGTGTAGAGATGTATGACGGAGACGCAGACAGAGTGCTAGAGAACGGCAGGCTGTTGTGGCTTAGACGTTATGAAGGTGAGATATGGAGCTTTAAAGGTGAGGAATAATGGACGTTGGACAGAAGCACGTTTCCGTTCTTTTATAATATCAGCATTGCGAGGCGCTCACGGTAAATGGGGCGTTAAGCATGATGTTAAGAAGTCAGCGTGGGTAAGTAGAGGTGTCTACAGGTGTGAAGCTTGTAAGAAAGAAGGCTCCTCTACTCTACCACCGTTAGAAGGACGCAAGCGCAAACGTAACAACGCAGCAGTAGATCATATTGATCCAGTGGTAGAACCAGAAGTAGGCTTCGTAGATTGGAACACCTACATTAATAGAATGTTCCTAGAAGCGTCAGGCTACCAAGTGCTGTGTTATAAATGTCATGCTGGAAAGACAGCAGAAGAACGCAAGCGGAGAAAGAGATGAGAGATTTAACTGTAGATTTATTGAAGGAAACTTTTGAGTATAATAAAGAAACTGGAGACTTGATTTGGAAAATAAGAAAGCAAAAAGTAGTTAAAGGAGCTATTGCAGGATCAATCGTACCAGAGGGTTATAGAGTAATACAATTGAATGCAAAATTTTATAAAGCACACAGGCTTGTTTACTTAATGCATAAAGGCTATTTGCCTAAAACACTAGATCATATCAACGGAGACCGCGCCGACAACCGCATTGAAAATTTAAGAGCTGTATCAGCAGGACAGAATCAGCACAACAGAAAACTCAACAGTAATAACACAAGCGGATATAAAGGCGTAGCGTGGGATAAGGAAAATAAAAACTGGACTACCTATATTAATTTAGAAGGTAGGCGTATATTTTTAGGTTACTATAGCACACCAGAAGAAGCTGACAAAGTTGTACGTAAAGCCAGAGAAGAGCTACACGGTGCTTACGCCAATCACGGAGACAAGTAATGAAACATTTAGTTATACCAGACACACAGGTTAAACCTAATAATCCTACTAATCATCTGAGATGGGCTGGTCAGTACGCAGCAGACAAGAAGCCAGAGGTTATTGTTTTCATAGGAGACCATTGGGACATGAGCAGCCTGAGCAGCTTTGATGTTGGCTGTAAGAGCTACGAAGGCAGACGCTACGTTAACGACATTAACGCTGGCATAGACGCTATGCGTAAGTTCTTAGAGCCTATACACAGTGAGCAGGAAAGACTCAAGCGTAACAAATGGAAGCAGTGGAATCCTAGACTGGTGTTTACTCTTGGTAATCACGAGAACCGCATAACAAGAGCCATTGAGTCAGACCCTAAGCTAGACGGTCTCATAGGCTTTAAAGACTTTATGCTAGAGGAGATGGGCTTTGAAGTTGTACCGTTTTTGGAACCTGTTGTCATTGATGACATCGCCTACTGCCACTACTTTACTTCAGGTGTTATGGGCAGGCCAGTTAGTTCTGCTAAGTTAATGTTGCAGAAGAAGTATATGAGCTGTATTATGGGGCATGTTCAAGACCGCGACATAGCTTATGCGCGTAAGGCAGACGGAACTAACCTACTGGGACTGTTCTCAGGCATCTTCTACCAGCACGACGAAGACTACCTAACACCTCAGACCAACGGTAGCTGGTCAGGCATTTGGATGCTTAACGAAGTTGCTAATGGTGGTTGCGACGAGCTGCCAGTTAGTATAAACTACTTGAGAGATAAGTACGGAGACTAAGATGGCTCTCACTTACTACGATTTACTAGAGAAGCTCAAGCTATTAGACGAACTAACAATCATAGAGATATTAGACATTACCTCAGAAGAGTTAGTAGATGCTTTTAGCGAGAAGGCTAACGACAGACTAGAACAATTACAAGAGGAATTTAGACATGAGCATCAATGACGCATCAAGATTTGATTGGGATAGAGTAACCAACAAGACAGGACTAGAGCCTTGGGCTACGTTAGCTGAAGAAGAAGACATGGTAGGCGCACCAAGTCATTACAACACAGGCAGCATAGAGTGTATTGAAGCTATTGAAGAGTCTATGTCTAGTGTTGCATTCAAGGGCTACCTCAAAGGCAACTGCATGAAGTACCTGTGGCGCTATGACTACAAAGGCAAGCAGGTAGAGGACTTACAGAAGGCTGGTTGGTACTTACGTAGATTAACAGATATGGTAACAGAGGAAAATAGCTAATGGATCAGTATCAACAGTTTATACACAAGAGCAGATACGCACGATGGATACCTGAGCTAAACAGGCGTGAGACGTGGGCAGAGACAGTGCAGCGTTACGTTGGCTTCTGGGAAGATCGTGGACAGATAGATGACAAGGTGTCTAAGAAGCTCTATAAGGCTATACATGACATGGACGTTATGCCTTCTATGCGCTGCATGATGACAGCAGGAGTAGCGTTAGACAAGGACAACGTAGCAGGATTCAACTGTAGCTACCTAGCCATTGACTCACCGCGTAGCTTTGACGAGCTAATGTATGTCCTGATGTGTGGTACAGGTGTAGGCTTCAGTGTTGAGCGTAACTTTATCACTAAGCTTCCAGTAGTGGCTGAGACCTTCCACAAGACAGACAGCGTCATTGTAGTGTCTGACAGCAAGATTGGCTGGGCTTCTGCGTTCCGTGAGCTTATTGCTATGCTGTTTGCAGGTAAGATACCTCAGTATGACGTTAGCAAGGTAAGAGGCGCAGGAGAGCGTTTAAAGACCTTTGGTGGTCGTGCGTCAGGTCCAGAGCCTTTAGAAGACCTGTTCCACTTCTGCATTGCTGTGTTCCAGAAAGCAGCAGGACGTAAGCTCAACAGCCTAGAGTGTCACGACATTGTGTGTAAGATTGCAGACATTGTTGTTGTAGGCGGTGTTAGACGTTCAGCACTCATCAGCCTCTCTAACCTATCAGACCCACGAATGGCTAAAGCTAAGAATGGTAACTGGTGGGAGAACGAAGGGCAGCGTAGACTTGCTAACAACTCTGTGGCGTACACTGAGAAGCCAGACTTTGAGGCTTTCTTAGGCGAGATGCAGAACATGTACGAGTCTAAGGCAGGTGAGCGTGGTATCTTCAGTCGTGTAGCAGCACAGAAGATAGCAGCACGTAACGGACGTAGAGACCCTGATCAGGACTTTGGTACTAACCCTTGCTCTGAGATCATCTTACGCAGTAATCAGTTCTGTAACCTGTCAGAGATCGTTGTACGCGCAGACGATACGCTAAAGACGCTAAAGGCTAAGGCTGAGATTGCTTCTATCATTGGTACGCTGCAAGCAACGCTAACAGACTTTAGATACCTGCGTAGTGCTTGGAAGAGAAACACTGAGGAAGAGGCTCTGCTGGGCGTTAGCATGACAGGTATTATGGACCACTACCTATTGAGCAAAGGCGAGTCAAAGGACTTGAGCAAGTGGCTAGAGGAAGTTAGAGATGTATGCGTGGACACTAACAAGGAATGGGCTGCGAAACTTGGCATTAACCAGTCTGCGGCTATTACATGCGTTAAGCCTAGCGGTACTGTATCTCAGCTTGTCGATAGTGCTTCTGGCATCCATCCTCGCTTCTCTAAGCATTACATTCGCAGAGTTCGTAGCGATAAGAAAGACCCGCTTGCAGAGTTTATGTCAAACAGAGGATTCCCTGTAGAGCAAGACCTGATGAGTCCTTCGTCTGCTGTCTTTAGCTTCCCTATTAAAGCTCCTGACACAAGCGTCACAGTGTCTCAGGTGGGTGCTATGCAGCAGCTAGAACTTTGGAAAGCATATCAGAACCACTGGTGCGAACACAAACCAAGCATCACTGTTTATTATACTGATAGCGAGTTCTTGCAGATAGCTCAGTGGATATGGGATAACTTCGAACTGTGTAGTGGTATTAGTCTGTTGCCATTTAGTGATCATGTATATCAACAAGCTCCGTATGAGGACATTACTGCTGAGAAGTACGATGAGTTGGTAGCAGCTATGCCGAAAGGTGTGGATTGGATAGAGTTAGAACAGTATGAACAGGAGGATAATACGACAGGGAGTCAGGAGTTAGCGTGTGTAGGTGGAGCGTGTGAGATAGTGTAAAACCTAGAGGTACAAAAAAGCCCTGTGTAGTTATCTACGCAGGGCTTTTTTGTTTACTGTGCTTGTGGTTCTGCTTCTTGAAACCCTAGTTTTTCTTCAGCAGCGTCAGAAATACTAACTACTCTACTTAAATAATTACTTAACGCAGTTAAAGTAGCCTCTGGTGTTTTGCCTTTTAGTTTAGCGATGTCATACTGCCATTCAGGATTCGTTATTAAATTTATTACGCCTCTGTCGTTAGCAAAATAACCCTTAACTCTTGAATACACGGTTGACGATATTGTATTATTAGGATCACTGTCTCCTATTTTCTTAGAAAGATTAGCATCACTCAATATGTGAGAAAGAACAGTAGCTAAATCATTTACTTTCTTCTGTGCGCCTTTGTCTGTAGATAACTGCTGAAGAAGTGCCACACGCGCCTTTTTATCTTTTAGCAAAGTATTATAAAAGTTTTTTATATTAACTCCTTGAGGGGCTGTCGAGTCTAAAGCATTTTGTAAAGTTCTCACCGCTAACGCTCTTTGCTCTCTAGCTTTTAAATCAGAGTATCCTGAAACTTTGTCTTTTAACTTTTGAGAGACTGCTTCCCTTTGTTTAGCTATTAATCTTTCGTCAGCTTTTGCAGCGCCTGTTTTACCTAAACCACTAGGCAACAACTTATCAAATCTTTTTAGCATTAAGTCCATAAAACCAACATTTTCTATGGGGAAACCTGCCGGCAAGTTTAATTCTTTTTTTAGATCGTTTATGGCATCTAAAGCAACAGCTTGCTCGGCTGTTCTTTTATCTGGTTTAGCTTTTAAAGCTGCTCTGTAATCAACTACTATTTTTCTTAGACTAGGACTAGCTGATATCATCTCGTTAAAATCTTTAATGTCTAATGTTTGTTTGTAAACTTGTTGTCTTGTCTGTTTAAAGGCTTTTTCATCACTGCTTAAAACAAAAGGAGCTTTCGTACTTCCATTAGTAGAAGGTGTAAAGGTAGCTCCATTAAGATTGCCGCCTATTCCTATATCACGATCAGCTATTCTTTGCAGAGATAGCATACCTTCTGTTAAATCGTCATTACGCTGCATAATAAAAGAAGCTATTTCTTCTCTGGTTGCAGTGTTTATGCTTAACTGGTTTTGTCCACTAATTAGCAAGAAATCTCCAGTAGCTTCGGCAGGAGTTACTACAATTCCTAATTCTTCAGCAGACTTTATAACATTAGAAACTTCTTTCTTACTGAGTCTTTCTTTAAGGTCTATTTTATCTGTTTGAACTAGGTCGTCGAGTTTCGCTTTTATAAGCCTGCTACCTGCTCTGACAACAGGAGTTAATATTTTAAAAGCTGAATCCATTGCCGCTGAAATAGCGGAAGCAAAAAGAGTATTATTCGCCCTCTCTTTTTCACCACCTTCTGTAAACTCCATATAACCAGCGACACCGCCAGTAGCAGCACTTTGTAACAGACTTTTAACAACACCTGCACCTTTGCTTGGGCCAAGAGCAAGAGTAGGTAGAGCCTCTCCAGCTATTAAAGCAAGCGCGTTAGGTCTATCTCCTGTCATTTCTTGACGTACTCTTGCGTATACTTGTTGTTTTGTTATTTGCGGGTCTGTGATTACCTGCTCCCGTAGTTGAGCAGCTTCTTCTGCGCTATACTCTTCTCCAACAAGCCAGTTAAAAGTTTCAGTTGCTTTATCTACGGCCTGTGAGATGCCTTGGTTAAGTCCTGCTCTACCTGTAGAAATGCCCATAGCTATGTCAGCAGTTAGAGCCGCAGGTGGGTTAGCAGCGTAGTATTGCCCAAAACCTTCTACAGCTCTCTGTGCTGGTGAACGTGGGTCAGCTACTTCTTGCTGCTTTAGTTCTTGTGCAATAGCTTCTGGTTGAGCTTTAAGAGCATCTTTAGCAGCTTGTTGCTCGTCTAGAATCTGTAAATCTTCTGCGTTGAATTTCATTTAGAAACCCTCCATCCACCTGTGTCTAGCTTTCTAATAATAGCGGCTCCTATGTTTTTACGAGCAAACCTCTTTGAATCTGCTATCATAATTTCGGTAGGTTTTGTTGCGCTTTGCGCTGTCATTAAAGCATCTAATTTTGATTTCTCTAAGCTATTTCTAACTTCCTCTAGAGAGGTTTGTTTTTCTCCGTCCGTAAACACAGGAGAACCGCTAGTTTTCTTCCCAAGGTACAAACGATCAAATAAACGCATATTATCTTCGACCATCTCAAAATTATCTACAAGCTTCTTTTCAGTCTTTCCATTAACAGTTACATTTCTAAGAGTAGCTCCAGCAGTTCTTGGAAAATCTTCAGCGTATCGCGACCAAGCTGCGTTAAAGCCTACAGTAGTGTTGTATTTTTCAAACCATTGCTCCTCTGCGTTTACTTTGTTCATTGCCGATTGCAGCGTTGCTTTATCCATGTTAATTTTGCCCATACGAACCGCTTTAGGCATGTTAACAGATGTGGTATATTTATTATGCTCTGCGTTTTCTCTGTCAGAAATAGCACCTTTAGTCATTTCTGTCATCTTAGCTTTTAATAACTTAGCTTGCGTTTCATATAGCGCCTGTCCAGAAGCCCCTGCTGGGACTTTATAACTAGGGTCTAAAATCTGTAAAGCAGTTGTTATATAATTAGTAGCGCTTGCAAAAAACTCTGTTCCTGCTCCTCCTTCACCAACAACACCAGACTGCTCTAGTTCTTCTAGTTTTTGATAAACAGGCATAAACTTGTCATAAGATTCTTTAGTTAGTGCTCCTCTTTCTATCAAATCCTTAGACATGTCTTTAAATTTTTCTAATGTCATAGCAGATTCTAACTCTGCTCTTACTGCTGCTTCACTAGGAGCCGTACTAACAAGAGACGAGGCAGGTTTAAGAAAAGTATCAGCTATTACAAGGCCTTTATCTGTAACGTCAGCGGTTAAATCAATTCTTTCATTTTTAGAATTATATAAGTGAGCACCTCTCTGATAAACATTTCCTAGGGTTTTCTGTGTTACTGGGTCAACTAGATATTTTACTTTTAAATCTGTAGTTTTAGGAAGAGCACCTATAATATCTATACCTTTCTGCAAAGCTCCCGAAACATTTGCCATAATAGCGTCTTTTAACGCAGAATATTCAGCAGGGAGGTTGTCTGCTACTGCTTTAGCTTGTGGTTCTAAGTTTTCCAAATCTAAGGCTTGCTTATTCAGAGCATTAGCACCCTCTATATCACCCTGAATCTGCTTAACCTTCGCCATAGTGCGTAGACCGTCAGAACTTTTTAAGTCTATGCCACTAATAGCACTAGCTATGTTCTGCTGTGGAGAAGGCTTACCACCACGAGCTAGGTTCTGTATACCGCCAGACAACTTAGCCGCCTGTTGTGCTCCAAACATCCCTGCAAAGTTCTTAGAACCAGCGACAGGGGTAGGTTGTACAGGCTGCTGTGTGTCAGAAATGCCTGTTAGTAGTCTTACTAAATCTTGTTGAGTAGCCATTATTCATCACCTCCAAGGTATTTAAAGATAGCTGCCATCATGCCACCACCGCCGTCTGTGCCTTGCTTTAAAGCAGCCGCTAACAGCTTATCTCTAGTAGACATCTCTGACCCAACAACGCCTTCTAACAGAGCTGATTGCTGTCCTAGTCTTAGCTGATTAGCCATTTGCTCTGCATTCAAGCGTCCTTCTATGCCTCCTAAGTCTAGCTGCGAACCTAGTTCAGTACCAGTCCTACGACCAATATCAGCAAAGCCAGCAGCAGGTGTAGCGCCACTCAGTAGATTAAGAGCTTGCTGTTGTGGCTGATAACCAGCAGTCATTAGACCTTGAGCACCTGCTAGAGACTGTTGCTGCTCTGCTAGTGCTTGATTTCTAGCGCCTAAGTTAGCACGACCCATAGCTTCTTGACGAGCTGTTTCTTGCGCTAGAAGTTCAGGAGAAGCACCGCCATAAGCACTAGAAGAAATACCTAGTCTGCCTTGAGACAACATGCGTTCTTCTGTAGCTAGACGGTTACGTTCTTCTTCAGGACGCTGTGTGGCTCTTATTTGCTCAAATATAGACGCTTGCTGCGCTGCTGGGTCTTGACCTACCTGTCCAAACAAACCCTGTGCTTGTCCCATTAGCTGCTGTTGCATAGCAGCCTGTTCAGGAGATAAGTTAACATCAAAGCCGCCTTGAGCGTTGGTAGCTACGTTAGCTAAGTCACTAGTAACAGCGTAAGGCTGAAAAGCTGTACCTGCTCTTGCTTGTTCAGAGAGCAGTCCTGTAGCGTCTTGTAGTTCTCTACCTGTGTCTTGTACATTTTTAATGTTCTCTTGACCAAGATAGTAGCTACCGCCTGTTCTACCAATATTAGTTAAAAAACCCTGCCAATCAAAACCAGCTTCTGTTCCAGTTTCTACACTCATTAGAATGCACCTCCAGTTATAGTTCCTGCTGTGACAACGCCTGAGACATTGAGTGTCGTCGCAGCGACAGTTCCTGTGAATGTAGGACTAGCAGTGTTAGATTTACTGTTAACAGCAACAGCAATGTTAGTGTATTCAGCGTCAATTTCTGTCCCTCGTACTATTTTATTTGCATTTCCAGAAGCTAGTGCATCTTTAGCAGCAAAGTTAGTTGTTTTTGTATAATTGGACATTAAATAAGTCTCCCCATTAGAGCATGTATATCAATTTTTTGAATAGAAAAAGGAACATTGGCTATCTGCGCTTCAATACCAATAGTAAGAATACTACCGCTGCCGTTAGCGTTTACACTAGCTCTGTTAATCAAAGCGTCAACACCTCCTGAGTACTCTGAAATAGCGTATTGAGCAACACCGTATTCAGAAACAGCGTTACTAGCACTAAATGTAAAAGCTTGTTTATTAAAAGCTTCTGTGTAGTCGTAGCCCCAGTTTAGTGTAATGTCTGTGCCGTGAGCACCTACAATAGTTAAATTAAACTTTTTTAGGAACTTTAAATTAGAAGCGTTACCAAAGTCTGTAGGATTGCTAAAATATCGTAACTGATACTCAGAAGTGTTGTCTAAGTATCCGTGATATTTAACAATACCTGTAGACTTTCCTATGTAAATTGTTCCGTCTTCTGCTAAGTTTAAAGCTAGAGGGTCAATAACTGACCATGTAGTAACACGATGTGCTCCAGATTCGTTTAACGGACCTCTCATATCAAAGCAGTATACCTCACCAGTAGAGGGTAAGGTGAGCAAGTAAAAAGCTTCGTCTGGGCTATACAGAGATTTTATAGGTAACTGCTGCTTTTCAACAAGAGACATCAAGTCGTTACGAACATTCTTGCTAATGTCTCTCATAGGCAGAGATTTTTCTTGAATTACTCTACCAAAGCTGCGTACACCAGAGTCAGATAAGAATATTAGATCGTTGCCTGTCTGTTGTACTGAGTCACGAGCAATACAACCTACACCGTCAATAGTATCTGCAAGAACCATATTAGCAGGTGACGAAGCGCCTGAATACACAACAATAGAACGCTTACCAAAGATAACTAAGAAGTCATTGTGTGCAGCTAAAGACACAACCTCGTCAAAGCCAGAAGGCCAGACTAAAGTTAAATCTAAGCTGCCTGAAGCGCCTCCTGTCCAAGCTGCTCCGTTAAGAGTGTCACTCCAGTAAACAATGTATTTGCTTCCTACAACACCTGCTACCCACATCTTACCAAAAGCAGCCAAAGCTTCGTTTCCTTGAGGCATTGTACCTGCGGAGTGTGCATGACTAGATATTTTCTCTAGTACAAAAGAACCTGACTCGTCTGTTCCAATAAGAGGCTCGTGACCGCTTTGTACCATCTGTATATGATTATTAAAGTTAACACACTTCCAATTGTTAGCAGAAGGCGTGTAATTAGCAGGGGTAATGTCAACAAGAGTTGTAGTACCTTTAAATATTTTATTGTTGCCAGCAGAGATAACAATCTTATCACCGCTTCTGTCTACAAACTCAAAGATAGTTTCAATACCACGGCTAGAGCCTAACACGGCTGCTCCGTTACCGCTGACGTTTAAGTAGCCTTTACGTGCGCCTATGCGTCCTAGCTTGTCAATGACACAGTTATCAGCAATGGCAGCAAAGGAAGGGTCTACACCAATAGGTGAATCTTGTGTGTTAAGCCCAGCAAAGCCGGGACTTGCTATGGTAATGTTCTGTAGTTGTTGGGCCATTATGAGTACCAGATAGTTTCTTCAGGATGTAAAGCAGCGTCCATAGCTATGGCATCTGCCAATGAAGAGTCAGCAAGTCCGAACAACTCTGCTGCGCTTGTGCCTCCAGTTTCTCCTCTTTCTCTAGCAGCTAAGGCTAATGCTAGTCTAACAACAGGGTTAAAAGGTACATCCAATCTGTCAGCGTCATTAACAAAGTCTGAAGTCCTTAGAACCACGTTAAAGCGCAGTGTGTACGCTTTGTCAGGAATAGGATATAAGTCAACACCGTTAATACCGTTAAAGCTGTAGAAGGTTGTAGTGCCTTTAGGAACGCTTGTGAAGTCTAAGAAGGCGCTATCAAACCAACGTGAAGTCTTGTAACTCAAGAAAGAGTTTAGACTATCGTTAGTAGCGTCTAGAATTTTAATGGTGTTGTCTGCGTCTGTAAGAACATAGTTAAAAACATCAGCTTGTGTGTCTACTGTTAGCGTGTTACGTAGTCCTGTCCAGTCCCATGCGTTCTCTACTGCTCTCTTAGCGTCACTAACGTAAGCGCCTATGAGCTTAGAGTATGCGTTCTCGTTAACAGTAGCAACTTCATTCTCACGAAGTCTTACTAATACTTTATTGACTAGTTCTAGATAAGTCATCTTCTATTCCTTTGTAAGTTTGCTAACATTCCAGCATTGGGATTAGCTTGTATAAATTCAAGTAAAATGTCGTTACGTACGTTAGATGACATCATGCCTTGCTCTGGAGCTTGTTGTGCATATTGCAAGAGTTCTTGCGTATCTTGTGGCTTCTGTAGCTTTAAGAAGTCTGCAAAAAGAGACTCAGTTTGTGACCTTCCTCCGTAACCTATACCAGAACCGCCTCCGCTGCCTCCTCCTGAGCCGCCTCCTGAGCCGCTCCCAGTGCCAGAGCCTGTGCCAGAACCAGAGCCTGTGCCGTCACCGCCACTATCGCCTCCGCCTGTACCGCCATCTCCTCCGTCACCAAGGTCTCCATCACCACCGCCAGTGCCAGTATCACCGCTACCACCACCACTTGTATCTCCACCGCCACCAGTACCAGAGGTATCTCCACCACCGCCAGTGCCAGAAGTGTCGCCTCCGCCACCAGTTCCAGTATCTCCACCACCTCCTGTGTCAGTATCACCTCCGCCACCAGTGCCTGTATCGCTTCCACCTCCAGTGGTATCAGTGTCTCCTCCACCTCCAGTGGTATCAGTGTCTCCTCCACCTCCCGTGGTATCAGTGTCTCCTCCACCTCCAGTGGTATCAGTGTCTCCTCCACCTCCCGTGGTGTCAGTGTCTATGCCACCGCCTCCGTCAGTAGTATTGATAAGAATGTCAATTACTTGTTTGTCGTCGTCGTCCTCGTCTCCGTCTCCAGAGTCTGTATCATCACCAGTACCAGTTTCTGAGGGAGTAGAGCCAGAATCAGTAGACATCTGATCTGCTATTTCTTGGTCAGTTAAATAGAAATCTTCAGGAACATCAGAGCTATATGTACCGTTCTTCCAATCTATATCATAAATTAGATCACCAATACGTACTTGCCAAGTACCACTTTTGCCCCACTCAGCATCGTCTGAACTAGTAATAACTAGAGTGTCTTCTAGTATCTCTCTATCTTCCCACCTTGTTCGGTTGCCGTCTGCATCAACAAGAATAACGCCTTTGTAAGTACCACCACCTGTTTGATTACCAGCAGCGTCTACGTTACCATCACCTGCTACTGGGTCAAACTGACTACCACCAGCAATATCGCCAGAGCTGCCAACAGCATCAGCACCGCCACCAGTATCTCCGCCACCAACATCTCCGCCACCAACATCTCCAGCACCACCAGCACCGCCAGTGTCTCCGCCAGTATCACCACTACCCCCGCCACCGTTATTAGATGTGTCTGTTGTTTCAGGCGTTTCAATTACTTCTGGTAGCGTAGGAGGCTTTATATTAGGATTAGGCTCAAACTCGTTTATGATTGGTTCTTTGTCTAAGTCTCCAGTAATAGCGTCTACTACAGTTTCAGGATTATCTGGAGTAACACCTGTAGCGTTTAAGTAACCAGACTCTCTTGTAGCAAGGTCTGCTGCATCTGCTGCGTTTGCTTCTAGATTAGAAATACGAACTTCATCAGCATAGTTAGCAAGTGTTACTAACTGACCTATGCTGCTTACTCCACCATCTACTGCATCTTGCATGAGATTAACTAAAACCCCTTCAGGTACTGTATTTTTTGCAGCATCTACAGCGGGTGCTAAAACAGAAGAACCCATTAAATCATCTATTGAGGTGTCTCCAGTTGCTAGTCCTAAAATATCATTTATAGGCGTTCCTAAGATTTCTGGAGCTATTTGTAAATTAGCCAGTGTAGCTTCTCGTAATGCGTTAGCTTGATCTACAGTAGTTACTGTTCCTGCCGCAATAGCGTCTTCAACAGTGTTGTCTGCTATTGTGCCAGCAGCAGCGGCGGTTTCTCCAGAAAAAACACCTGATATTTTTAAACCGCCAGCCACTAATGTAACTACTTCCATAGGAGAAAGAGACTCTCCTCCTGCTGCTTTAATAGCAAGCAAAGCTAACTTTCCTCCAGGAATTGCAGCAGCCATTACGTTAATAATAGGATTGTTTACAAACTCTTGAAAACTAGAAGGGTCTTCAACCCATTGAGCAGAATAAGAACCTACAGGGCCATAAGCTTCGTAGTGACCGCCATTTACATGGTCGTCTCCAGCTACGCTTGTAATAGAGTTTTGTGTTCCAGTATTTAAAAAGTATTTAACACCGTCTATTTCTTTATATGAAGGTATGTCATTATCATTAACATAGGAAACAACATTAGTGTCTACTTCTTTTTTATAATAATCTTTAGTTGTTTTTCGGGGGTTTTGACGTAGCTTATTAATATCTACATTAGACAAACCACTAAAATCACCAGCTTCCGCAGAAGCTAAAGCTAGGGCGCGGCCTTGTCCTTGTTGTTGTTTAACAAAGCTTCCTAAACCTGATAACGCTGTGTCAGCATCCTCAAAAGAACCTGCCTCTGCTAAAGTAAGCCCAGTTGGTCTAGCAGAGCCTTCAACAGCAAAACTGTCTTGCGCTAGGCTAAGAGAAGTGTCGTCAAAGACATCTGTTTCATCAAAATCACTTGCAAAAGCATCAGCCATATTATTTCTCTCTTTGAACGCCTTTAGACTTCTCAACTGTACGCATAGCGCCTAAGCCTAACATACCCATTAAGACGGTAGTTAACAAAGAGCTATCAACAGGAGGAACAGTAAACCAGATACTTAGAATAGGAGATAGGATAGTAGAGTACACAAGAGCGAAGCAGCATGACCATCCAACAGCAGGTCTCCATCCAGCTACAAACAGATTCTTGTGTGCCGCTTCTACCTTGTTGACCTCTAGCTGCCCCTTAGCAAGTTCTTGAGCGTGTGACTCCGCTAGAGTCGCTAGTTTAAAGGCTATTGCGTTCTTTTCGTCTTTGTCCTCAATGACTTTATCTAGTAGCTGTGTCACGGGAGCTATCAAACTCGCTAAAATACTCATATATTATACACTATTTTTGGTTAAAAGTCAAGACCTGTGGAATAGTTTTTTTACAGTGTCAGTTTCCCATATACGGATACCTAGCCACACTATAGTAAATATAGAGGCCGTAGGTGGAAGCCAAGCTGCTAAAGCAAGAACACCTGTAGAGGCAGCAGCTAAGTCAATAACATCCTTACCTGTATCAAGCATAGTTAAGTCCTGCTGTGATTGCAGCGTTAAGAGGTGTCATGTCCTCTGTAGTCCAGAAGTCTTTGGCTATCATAATCTGTAGATGTTGTACGTTACGGTCTACAGCAGCGGCAGGCTCGTAGTGACTAGAGTCATCAGCAACAATAGCATTGATAAGGTCTACACTGGATAAGCACCAGAGATACTGCTGTGCTGGGGTTGCGTCTTGATGGCTCATTAGTTATTCTCCAGTTCTGTTACACGCGCTGAAAGCTCTTGTATGGCCTTCACAAGGATAGGAATAAGATTACCTGCCGTAGCCTCTAGCTTCTCAGGGTTAGACTCATAGACTAAGTTAAGCTTGTTCTTGTCTGCTCCAGCAGCCTCTAGCAACTCTTGTGCAATAAAGCCTTGCTCTACCTTACCGTCCTTAGAACTACCATCACGAGTAGCCCATGTAAACTGACGTGGCTGTAGCGTGTTAAGAAAGTCTACACCGTAAGATGTGTCAACAATGTTAGTCTTATCTCTAGCATCTGACAACGAAGAGATGCTTGTTACGTTACAGCGTAGAGCAGTCATGCTACTACCGCCTAAAGTAATTTCATGACTTACAGTAGGAGAAGAAGCAAAGGAAGATAGACCAATACAGATGTTAGTTGATCCTGTAGTGAGGTTATTGCCTGCTGAATCACCCAGTAAAGTATTACTAAAAGCTGATGTTAAAGCGTTACCAGCAAAGTTACCAATGGCTGTGTTGTAGTTACCAGTAACTTTGTTCATGGCGCTTGTGCCTATTGCGGTGTTTCCTGTGCCTACAATATTAGTTAGAAGTGCTTGATGTCCTACAGCAGTGTTGGCAGTAGGAGTAGTAATTGCTTTACCAGCCTCATTACCAATTAAAGTAGCTTGAGAAGCAGTGGTTAAAGCAGCACCAGCACTAGCACCTAGTGTCACGTTAAACGTGCTTGTAGGGTTGTTAATAGCAAAGTTAACAGTAGATACAATATCAACAGGAGCAGAGCCGTTAAAGTTAACTGTGCCTGTAACACCGCCACTTAAAGAGATAGCCCTAGCAGTTGTTAACGCATCAGCCGTAGCAACCGTAGTAGGCGCTAACTCAACAACAACACCGCTAGAGTTCTTAGTGTATAGCTTCTTGTCTGTGACGTTGACAGCCAGTTCACCTTGAGTTAAAACTCCAGCAGTAGGTACAGCACCACCAGTGCTTGAGTTCTTTGTAATAATTGTAGTCATTTTACTGACCTCCAGTAATTAAGATATATAGTCCAATTCCTACAATGATTAGTAAGACTGTTCCTAAGATTGTTTTAACTGCTTCTGTTGCTTTAGTCTGCTTGCGTAACTTAGCTAGTCGTTGTTTCTCTAGCTTGTGCTTGTGTTCCATTAGAGACTTATGTTGTATGTGTAACATGTCACGCCACACTTCTCTAGGGGTTATCTTCTTTAGTTCCTTCTCACGCTCTCTAATGG
>Ga0209279_10000391_pt1 | contig 29198 bp, 51 predicted proteins | sample CoawatmetaG00DNA_3_FD_187508 | JGI IMG/M metagenome (GOLD analysis project Ga0209279, IMG submission 187508) | Marine microbial communities from the West Antarctic Peninsula - Coastal water metaG006-DNA (SPAdes) (version 2) | ecosystem: Environmental > Aquatic > Marine > Coastal ...
AAATGAAGCGAATGAATTAGATTACGAAGATTGGCAACAGTTAATTTTCAGAACAGAAGATAAAATAATTCTTGACTTTAATCCATCAGATGAATACCATTGGATTTATGACAAGGTAATACCACGAGAAGATGCCGATTTTTATATTACTACTTATCTGGATAATAGCTTCCTTAATAAAAGTATTACAGAAGAAATAGAACGTTTAAAAGAAACAGATGAAACCTATTGGCAAATATATGGATTAGGTTTAAAAGGCATCTCTAAAGCTACTATATTCAATTATACAGAAGTAAACCATATACCTCACGATGCTGAATTTATAAGCTATGGAGCAGATGCAGGTTATTCTAATGACCCAACAACGTTAGTATCTGTTTACAAGAAAGAACACAACCTCTACATTAAAGAGCATATTTATCAAACACAAATGACTACTTACGACATTAGTAGGAAATGGAAAGAGATAGGTATTGAAAGAGAAACAATATACTTTGATAGTGCTGAACCAAGATTGATTGAGGAACTGCGTAGAATGGGTTTTAACGTAAGACCAAGTTTAAAAGGTGCTGATAGTATCAATGCAGGTATAGACCTCTTAAAACGCTTTAAAATACATATAGAGAAAGACAGTCATAATGTTATACAAGAGTTTAGAAATTACAAATGGCAAGAAGACAGAAGTGGTAAGATGATAAACAAACCTATTGATAAAAACAACCATACTATTGATGCGGTCAGATACGCGACTTATTCAGTATTAAGTAAACCTAATTTTGGGAAATACGCTATTCAATAAATAATGAAAAAACTATTATTAGAAATAAAGAAAATAGCAAAGGCAATTCATACAATAAAAAAATAATTAACATTTTTTGTTTATAAATTTGGTAGTTACATTTATTTGTTTTATATTTGTAGGGAACAAAATAATTAAAGACAAGTATTATGACAGAATTTAAAATAAATTACAATCCATTAAACAATTTAGATATAATCGATTTAGAAGTAGTTAAGTATTATGATAGAAGAAACAAGGATTTAGCTAAATACAACTTGGTTAAGTATTATGGTAAGGAAATGTTAATGACTAAAGAGGAGTGTGATAGAATATATGAGAACAATAGAGTATTGAGAAACGAGGATTTAAAATTTATGAAATACCTTAAGGGGTGTGACATATAAAAAATAATTAAAAAAAGTTTGTTTATAACTTGTGTATTAAATAAAAAGGTATTATCTTTGAGGTGTTGCAATGAAGCAACAACTTTAAATTTTTTTATTATGGCTTATATTATAAATTTTGCAGAAACTAAATATGAAACAATAAACACTTTTCAAGAGTATGCAAATATTGAGTATGCAAGAAGAGATATGAAAGAACTTTTTAGTAATTTATTCAATCACAAAAATTGTAATGAATACCAGCCAACTACATTTGGTAAAAAAGATTACTTTCATTTTTATGTAAAGCACGAAGATGGAACAGAAGAAAAAAGAGCGTATTTTATAACAAGAAAATACAAAACAGATAAATATTCTTGTAGAACTTCTATTGATAAAAAAGATAGAGCGATATCATTAGGATTACCTTGTGGGTATTATTAAAAAAATAATTAACATTTTTTGTTTATAAACTTGCAGGAATGAAATAAAAGTTTTATCTTTGTAGGGAACAAAATAAAAGACGAATATTATGGCAAAATTATTTTACACAGAAGCAGGTTATGACAGAACAATAATTCAATTTTATGAGTTGGTTAAAGAAACTAAATCTTTTTATACATTGGTTCAAATCGGAAAGTATGACTACAATAATGGAGTAACACCAAACCCAACTGAATTAAAAGGAGATACCTTTAGAATTAAAAAAACAAACTCAAGATATATAACTTGGAATGGACAAGAGTTAAAAGAAAATAATAATTACACATATATAGGAGCATAACAAACAACCAACTAAATAATTAACCTTTACAGAAATGTAAGGGTTTTTTTGTGCCTTGTAATAAAATATTTAAAAACTAACTATATACATATATGAAAGTTGAATTAATAGTACCGAATAGTTTAAATGAGGTTACACTTGGACAATACCAAGAGTACATAAAATTAAAGGATTTATCAGAAGTAGAAATGTCTTTGAAGATGATTGAGATATTTTGCAACTTAAATTATGAACAAGTAAGATATTTAAAAGCTACTGATGTAAGTGCAGTAATAAGTATTATATCTGAAATGTTTGATAGTAAACCTGGGTTGATAAATACATTTAAAATAGAAGGTATTGAATATGGTTTTATTCCTAACCTTGACGAAATGAGTTTCGGAGAATATATAGATTTAGATACCTACATAGGAGACTGGGATAACATCGAGAAAGCAATGGGAGTGCTTTACAGACCAGTAGAGATGCGAAAGGGCAACAGATACCATATAAAAGAATATGAAGCAGGAGAAACACAGCATTTAAAAGCTATGCCATTAGACGCAGTATTGGGTTCTATCCTTTTTTTTTATCGTTTAGGGAACGACTTGTGCGAGATTACGATGAACTCTTTGGAGGATACGGAGAAGGAGGACTTACAAGTACTGCTCAATTCGGAAAAAAATGGGGTTGGTACTCAAGTATTTATGCAATCTCTAAACAAGATATTCGACGATTTGAAGATATCACTAAATTAAAAATGCACGAATGTTTAATGTTTTTGACATTTGAAAAAGAAAAAAACCAATTAGAGTCAAAACAAATAAAAAAGAAATTTTAGATGCAAGGGATTAGAGGATTTTACCAACTTACAGAAACTATAAAAGACCAATTACTGAATGATGAAAATGTCAATACAGTAACAACTGGAGATATAACAGAAATAGATTTATCTAAACAAACTATATTTCCTTTGTCGCATATTATAGTAAATAATGTAATTACAGAAGAACAGTATTTATCTTTTAACATTACAGTTATGGCAATGGATATTGTAGATGAAAGCAAAGAACCAACAGCAGATATATTTAGAGGTAATGATAATGAGCAAGATATATTAAATACTCAATTAGCAGTATTAAATAGATTGACAATGATTTTACGTAAAGGTACTTTACATTCTGATTTATATCAATTAGATGGTACACCGAATTGTGAACCATTTTACGAAAGGTTTGAAAACAAGTTAGCAGGTTGGGCCTGTACCTTTGATGTATTTATACAAAACGATATTAATATATGCAGTTAAAAGAAACACAGAAGGCTCTAAATACTTTTGCTAAATACGTTATACAACAAAGTAGAACTAATTTAACCAAAGGTAAAAAGAACGCCTCTAAAGAACTTTATAACAGTTTAGACTCTGATGTAAAGGTTTCTAAAAATAGCTTTCAATTAAGTTTCTTAATGGAGCAGTATGGAGTGTTTCAAGACAAGGGTGTAAGTGGTACAGAAAAGAAATACAATACACCTTTTAAATATACAAATAAGAAACCACCTGCAAGTGCATTTAGTCAATGGGTTATAAGGAAAGGATTAAAAGGAACAAGAGATAAAAAAGGAAGGTTTGTAAGTAGAAAGGGGTTACAGTTTGCAATAGCTAATACTGTATTTAAAAAAGGAATTAAACCTAGTTTATTCTTTACCAAACCATTTGAGAAAGCATTTAAGAACCTACCTAAAGAGTTAGTAGAATCGTTCGCATTAGATGTAGAGCAATTAATAAAAACAACAGTAAATAATAAATAATGGCAAACGTATTATTAAGAAGTCCCTATTATATTTCAGAAGATATTGGACAAAGTGAATCTGCTAAAATAATAATTTCAGTTGGTGGTAATGTAGTATATACAATAGTAAAAAACAAACCTGCAAATAATAATGATTTTGTATTGTTTGAGATTGCTGAACTTGTAAGAGATTATATAGATATAAAATATAATGGAAGTATAACTGCATCAGATTTAAATGTAAATGTAAGTTATAATTTATCAAGATGGAGTGGCTTAAATGCAAGTGGAACAGAAACAAATTTAGGTACTACAACTTTTTTTGGCATTGATGGATATGGTTATTTTGAAGAAGGTTCAAACTTAAATGTTACTAAAGGGTATATGCAATCAAATGATATTATATATACTTTATATGGAGAAGATTTAAGATTGCCAGTAGATAGAAACAATACGACATCTGTAACATATTTGTACAAAGGTTCACAAACATTTACAAAAGCAATTACAACAAGTAGTACAGAAGTATTTGAGTACATTGATGCAATAGATAGTTTTGAAGAAAGAGTAATTGAAGATAGTGGAACGTATGAAGAAAGTAGTTGTTTAAATTCTTTCCTACAAAATAATGATTTGTATTTAGTTGATGAAATTGTATTAAGTACAACAGCAGGAACAAAAAATGTAAAAGTAATTACTTTAAACGAATGTAAATACGAACCAATAAAATTAACTTTTGTTAATCGTTTTGGAGCATTGCAAGATTTATGGTTCTTTAAAAAATCAATTGAAAAAGTAAACACTAAAAAGGAAACGTTTAATAGATTTACTATCAATTCACAAACTGGTGTTTATGATACTTCAATACACCAGAATCAAACCTTTAATGTAAACTCAAGTAAGAAGCTAACTATCAATACTGGTTATGTAGATGAAAGTTACAATGATTTAATGCAGGAGTTAATGCAATCTGAACAAATTTGGTTAGAGTTAAATTCTGTTGTAACACCTATAAATTTAGATACAAATAGCTTGACATTTAAAACAAGTGTAAACGATAGGTTAGTAGATTATACAGTAGATGTTTCTTATTCTTTTGATGCTATAAATAACATTCGATAAATGCAGAAGATACAATTATATATTGAAGGGCAAAGGCTAGATACTTTTACAGATGAAAGCGTAACAATAACGCAATCAATAAAGAACGTAAAAGATATTGACAAAGTATTTACGGACTTTACAAAGACGTTTAGTTTACCAGCAAGTAAAACGAATAATAAAATCTTTAAGCATTATTACAACTTTGATATTCAAAATGGTTTTGATGCAAGAATTAGAAAACCTTCAAATATAGAATTAAACAATTCACCATTTACTGAAGGGTTAATAAAACTCGAGGGAGTTGATTTAAAGGATAATAAACCACATACATATAAGATTACATTCTTTGGTAATACTGTTACCTTAAAAGATATAATTGGAGATGATACATTGGCTTCTTTGGATAGTTTAGTTTCATTAAATGAAACCTATGATTCTACAAGTGTAAAAGCTAAATTAGAAGCAGACCCAACTAACACGGATATTATTGTGCCATTAATTACACACACTCAAAGATTAACTTTTAACTCACACAGTTCTGCCAATATTGATGGAAATATACATTTTCAAAATGGTAATATTCACGGTGTTATATATTCAGAATTAAAATACGCTATTAGAATACATAGAATAATTCAAGCAATAGAAAGTAAATACCCTGCTATTTCATTTAGTAATGATTTCTTTGTAAATACCAATGCACCTTATTACAATCTTTTTATGTGGTTACATAGAAAGAAAGGAGATGTTGAAAATTTAGGTGATACTAATCAAACCGTTATGAGTGGATGGGTTGCTCCTTATGTTGAAGATACATTAACACAAACAAATTTAAAAAGTGCTACAACTTTAGAAATTAATGGAGAAACGGAAAGATATACATCTGATACTGAATTAGTTTTTTCAACTACTTCAACAGACCCATATTCTATTTCTTTGCAAAAGAATGGAATTGAGGTTTTAAGTTTTACAAATGTTACCGGAGACTTAACAATAGACCAAATGCAAGGTAAAGGAGATTATACTATTTATATAGAATCAAATACAAATATCACATTTTCAAATATACAATGGGCGTTTTCTTATGATAGGTTTGGAGATGGTTCACTACCAGCTACGAAAACATATAATACTGGTTCTTATGTTTATACAAGTGAATTTACTTTTGATATAACTCAACAAATACCAACGATTAAAATAATAGATTTTATATCTGGTTTATTTAAAACTTTTAACCTTGTTGCATACGTTGAGAAAAATGAAACTGAAATTACTGTAAATACTTTAGATAGTTTTTATTCAGTAGGTGGTTCTTATGATATAACTAAATATGTAGATGTTAGTAAAAGTCAAGTAAACATTGCATTACCTTATAAAGAAATAAGTTTTGAACACGAGGACACTAAAACAAAATTAGCATCTTTTCACTCACAGAAATTTGGTAAAGTTTGGGGTAAAGAAAACTACACAAATGATGAGAAATTAGATGGAGGTATTTATAAAGTTAAAACACCTTTTTCGCAATTAAAATACGAAAGGTTAATAGATAGTAATAATTCTAATATCACAGATATTCAATGGGGTTATTTTGTAGACGATAATGATGAAAGCTATTTTGGTAAACCATTAATTTTTTACCCTATTAGACAAACACAAGGGGAATCAATTTCTTTTTTAACATCAACAACCACTAACGTAGAAGTTACAGATTATAATATACCTTCAAATAGTGTTGCATTATCTTCTGCAACAAGTTCTTATAATATAAACTTTTACCAAGAGAATAACGAATACGCTACTCTAAACAGTCCATCTGATACTGGATTTACAAATACATTATTTCAAGCTTATTACAGTAATTATATAACAAGTGTATTTAATCCAACAAATAGGATTACAAAGGTAACAGCTTATTTACCATTGAGAATATTAAGAAATTACACTTTAGCGGATAGGTTTGTGATAAACGGAAAGAGTTATAAAATAAACTCAATAAAAACTAATTTAAAAAATGGTAAGTCTGATTTAGAATTACTCAACGATTTATGATAGAAAATATATTAGAATTATTAAAACACGCAAACGGAGAAACAGAAAATATCCGTATTGCACAAGGTAAGAATAAACTACCATTTAGTTTAAAAGATGGATATAAGGCACTAAAACAAGAAATAAAATGGCTCAAAAAGTAGTAATTGATATTGATGTTAAATCTAATAAAGGTATTAAGAATGTAAATGAATTAAATAATTCTTTAGGTAAAACAAGCAAAAAGCAAAAGGAATTAAAGAAATCCACAAAAGACACAACAAAGGCATTAGATAAATCCAAACAATCATCACAAAGAAATGCAGCAGCATTCGAAGGAGTAAACAAAGCTACTGGTGGAGCAATAAGGGGGGTACGTTCTTTAATAAAACAAATGTGGTTATTAGTAGCTAATCCAATAGGTGCAGTTGTTGCAGCTTTAGTATTGGGGTTAAGTGCTTTATTTAAAGCGTTTTCATCTACAAAGGCAGGGGGGGAAAAATTAGACCAACTAATGGCAGGTATTGGTGCGACAATAGATGTTTTAAGAGATAGGGTTTTAAAAGTTGGTACTGCTATTCTTAAGTTTTTTAGTGGAGATTTTAAAGGGGCATTAAAAGCAGGTAAAGAAGCGGTTTCTGGTTTTGGTGAGGAAGTTTCAAGAGAATTTAAACAAGCAGCAGATGCAACAAAAAATCTTCAAGAGGTGGCTGATGCTGCGAGAATGTTATCTGTTAGTAGGGCGGAATTAAATAGGGATTTAATAAAAGCAAAAGAAATAATAGAAGGAGGTACGGCTTCATATAATGAAAAAAAGAAAGCTATTGAGCAAGTCCGAGAAGCGGAAACAAAACAAACAGAGCAAGAACTTAAAAACGCTCAAAAAAAATTAGACGCTATTGTATTAGCTAATTCTTTATCAGATTCTGGAACAGAGGATTTAGAGAAAGAAGCACAAGCAAGAATTGCAGTTGCTAATTTAGAGGCGGAGAGTTCAAGGAATAAAACAAAGTTTAACAAGTTGGCAAAACTTGCAGACAATGAAGAATTAGCAAGAATAAAACAAATTGCTGCTGATAAAAAAGCAATAAATGATAAAGCTATTGCAGATGCAAAGAAAAATGCTGCTGATAAAAAAGCAATAGATGATAAAGCTATTGCAGATAAAAAAACAATTCAAAAACTTGAAGCAAATACAGAAGAAGAAAAAAGGGTTTTAGCGTTAGAAAAAGAAAAAGAAAAATTTGATGCGGCTATTTTATTAGCAACAGAACAAGGTTTGTCAACAGAAGAATTAGAAAGAAGTCAAAAAGAAAGTTTGGAATTAATGCGTGATGAGTTTCATAAAAAAGACATCGACGCAAAACAAAAAAATACTGATGAATCTAACAAAATAGCTAAAGAACAAAAAGATTATAAAGAACAACAATACAGAAGTACATATTCAAATCTTCAAACTATTTTAAGTGTAGGAGGGAAAAAATTAGAAAAAGTTGGTAAGGCTTTAGCTATTGCAGACGTAATAAGAAGTTCCGTTAAATCTGTTTCCGAAACTGTTTCAGCTACTGGAGTTGCAAACGCTAAAGCTGTTGCTGCTTCTCCGCTTACTGGTGGTATGCCATTTGTCGCTATAAATTCTGTAAAAGCTGCTTTAAGTGTTGGGGCAACTATTGCAGGTGCTGCCAAAAGTATTCAATCTATAAAAGGAAATTCTAAAAATGTAAGTCCGCCACCTGCTTTGCCTAATCCTGGAGGAGGAGGTGGTGGTGGTTCTATCCCTTCAATACCTCCAGCATTTAATGTAGTTGGTGCAAGTGATACAAATCAATTAGCAAGTGCAATAGGTGGACAATCACAACAACCAGTACAAGCATTTGTAGTATCTAATGATGTTACAACTGCTCAAGAAATGGATAGAAATATAATAGAAGGTGCGTCAATTTAAAAAAGACAAAATAAAAAAAATCTAACTATATACAAATATGAATATAATTGAGTTAATATTAGACGAGGAGAATAATGAGATAGGGATAGAAGCAATTAGCGTTGTTGAAAATCCTGCTATTGAAGAAGATTTTATTGCGTTGAATAGTAATATTATAGAATTAGCTGAAGCAGACAAAGAAAGAAAATTACTTATTGGTGCTTTATTAATACCAAACAAGCCAATTTATAGAAAGAGCGGAGATGAAGAATACTACATTTATTTTTCAAAAGAGACTGTTGTTAAAGCATCTCAAATGTATTTAATGAATGGGAACCAAAGTAAAGCAACTTTAGAACACGAACACGAAATAAACGGCTTAACACTTGTTGAAAGTTGGATTGTTGAAGATGAGGTTCACGATAAATCTAGAAAGTTTGGAATGAATGTACCAGTAGGTACTTGGATGGGTTCTGTTAAGGTAAACAATGATGAGGTTTGGGATGATTATGTAAAGAGTGGAAAGGTAAAAGGGTTTTCTATAGAGGGGATGTTTTCTGACAAAATGGAAAGACCTAAAGAGGGTTTAAAAGAATATCCTCACATTATGTATAACCCTAAAAATGGGGAAAGCATTACAATAAATACTAAAGAAGAACACGATAAATATACTAAAAAAGGTTGGGTACATAATAAACCAAGTCAATACAAAGAAATTATACCAGAAGAATTATCTAAAATTGAAGAAGCAGAAGCAGAATTTATGCTATCTCAAATAAAGGCAGTTATCAAGAATGATAAACGACTTAAAAAAGGTAAGAGGACAGAAATGGAAAGTTTTTCTGACTATCCACAATCAGTAAGTAACAACGCTAAAAGAGGTATTGAATTAAATAAGAAAGTAAATAATAAATGTGCAACACAAGTTGGTAAAGTAAGAGCGCAACAATTAGCAGACAGAAAGCCAATAAGTATGGAAACCATTAAACGTATGTTTTCCTATTTAAGTAGAGCAGAAGAATATTATAAAACTGGAGATACAGAGGCGTGTGGTTATATATCTTATTTATTATGGGGTGGTAAATCTGCAAAGAGTTGGGCGGAATCTAAAATAAAACAAGATGAGAAAAAATAACAATTCAACACCAAGCAGTACAAGTCCTAGAGCAAGTAAAAGAGGATGTTTGTGTAAGAATAATACATACTCAAGAAAGTGTTGTGATGGTAGCTTACAAGCGCAGGGAATAGGGAAAACCTCTACGACAGTATAAACGAAAATACAAATTAATTTTTTTAATACTATATAATTATATGAAACCAAGTGAAATGTTAAACCAAGTAAAGACTCTTTTAGGAGTTGAAGTAAAACTTGAACAAATGAAATTAGAAAACGGAACTGTTTTAGAAGCAGATAAATTTGAGGGTGGTAATGAAATCTTTATTGTAACAATAGATGAACGAGTTGCATTGCCAGTTGGAGAATACGTTTTAGAAGATGGTCAAACTTTAGTAATCGAAGAAGAGGGTATTATCAAAGAGATGAAATCTGAAGGCGAAGAAGCTAAAGATGAAGAAGTAGAAGAAGAGGTTGTTGTGGAAGCAGAAGAAGAAGAGAAAGAAGAAATGTCTTATGCTACTAAAGAAGAACTTGCAGAGGTTAAATCAATGGTTGAAGAAATCAAAGCAATGTTAGAACCTAAAGAAGAAATGAGTAAAGAGCCTAAAAGTGAAGTAGAACTTTCAGAGGTTGTAAACGAAATTCCAGAAGAGGTAAAACAAGAATTATCTGAACCTGCAGCTGAACCAATTAACACAAACGCAGAGATTCCTAAAACACAAGTAAAATTTAATATAGCATCTAAAAGAAAGATGTCTACATTGGACAGAGTAATGAGTAAAATAAATAAACTTTAATAACAAATAAATTAAAAAAAAATGAGTGTATCTTTAACAAACCCAAGTTATTCTGGGGAATTTAGTGGTAAATATATCGCTGCTGCATTATTATCTGCATCAACTTTAGATAGTGGTGCTATTTCAATTTTACCAAACGTAAAGTTTAAATCTGTTATCCAAAAGGGAGCAACTGATGACATCGTAAAAGATGCTTCCTGCGACTTTGTAACTAACCAAGGAACTTTAACTTTAACAGAGGCGATCTTAACACCAGATGAATTTCAAGTAAATTTAGAATTATGTAAGAAAGACCTTCACGCGTCTTGGGAGGCTGAACAAATGGGTTATTCTGCTCACGATAATTTAGCACCTTCATTTGCTGAATTTGTAATTGCTCACGTATCTGCTAAAGTAGCTGACAAGACAGAAAAAAATATCTGGAGTGGTGCAACTGCAAACAGTGGAGAATTTGATGGATTTACTGCAAAATTAACTGCTGATACTGATGTAATTGATGTAGCTGCAGGAACTGTAACTTCTGCTAACGTAGTAGTTGAGTTAGGTAAAGTTGTAGATGCTATTCCAACTTCTGTTTATGGTCAAGAGGATTTAACTCTTTATGTTTCTTCAAATGTAGCAAGAGCATATGTAAGAGCATTAGGAGGATTTGCTTCTGGTATTGGTGCTAATGGTTCTGATAATAAAGGAACTCAATGGTACAACGGAGGAGAATTATCTTTCGATGGTATTAACATCTTTGTTGCAAAAGGATTAGCAGACAACACTATGGTTGCAGCACAAAAATCAAACTTATATTTCGGAACTGGTTTATTATCAGACCAAAACGAAGTACGAGTAATTGATACAAGTGAAACTTTAGGAGATATGAACGTAAGAGTAATAATGAGATTTACCGCAGGAGTACAGCACGTATTCGGAGGAGATATCGTTCTTTATTCATAGTAATTAATTAATAATCATTAAAGAGGGGTAGGTTCTAGCCTATCCCTTTTTTATTTAAAACAATATAAAATATGGCTTGTTCATTAACAACTGGGCGCAAAGTACCTTGTAAATCAGCAGTTGGTGGTATAAAAACTATCTACTTTACAGATTTCGGAACTTTAGGAACACCTACAATAGTAGCAGGAGAGATTACGGATTTTCCAAACTCCACTAATCCAGATTGGTTTAAATTTGATGTAAAAGGTGCATCATCTTTAGAAACTGCAATAAACTCATCAAGAGAAAACGGAACTACTTTTTATGAAAGTACCTTGACAATGGCTTTAACTTTTCAAGACAAAGCAACTCAAGAAGAATTAAAATTAATAGCACACGCAAGACCTCACGCAGCTATTGAAGATTACAACGGTAATTATTTTGTTATAGGTTTAGAACACGGTGCAGAGGTAACTGGCGGTACTATTTCAAGTGGTGCAGCAATGGGAGATTTAAGTGGTTATAATTTAACGATTGTAGCACAAGAAACTGCTCCACCATATTTTGTTACTGGTTCAATAATTTCAGCAGATACTTCTGGAGTTCAGATTGACCCAACTGCATAATTAAATTTAACTTTATATTAAAGGGGTATCTTAACGGATACCCTTTTTTTTATTCAATACATACAAAAAATAGTATTTATTACTATATACTAATATGAAAGTATTAACCACAAGTACAGATATACAAACTATAAAAGTAATACCACGAGATTATGCAGGTACAGTTACTTTAAAATTAAGAGATGATAGTACTAATGAGGTTACTTCTGCAAGTGTAAATACTGTTACTGTTAAAGATTATTTAAGCGTTTCTTATGCGTTTAATCTAAAAGAGGGTAGGTATTATGATTTAACACTTTTAAATGGTTCTGATATCATTTATTTAGATAAAGTATTTTGTACAGACCAAACAATTAACCAAGACACCAACGATTACTATTCAGTTAATAAAAACGAATACGTAACAAAAGAAGGTAATAATGATTATATAGTTTTATAATATGAATGATTTAAGAGTTTTAAATTTATCGACCTATACAAGTCCAAAAATAAAGGAAACAAATACAGATAATTTTGTTTCTTATGGAGAAGATAATAATTATTTTCAATTTTTGATTGATAGGTATAACGGAAGTGCAACAAATAACGCTATTATAAACGGAATGTCAGAGATGATTTTCGGTAGGGGTTTAGATGCAACAGATAGTAATAAAAAACCAGAGGCATACGCTCAAATGATTACTTTATTTCACGATGACTGTGTAAGAAGATTGTCAAGTGATTTAAAACTAATGGGGCAATGTGCAATGCAAGTGATTTATTCTAAAGACAGAAAAACTATTGCAAGGGTTGAGCATATACCAATTGAAACATTAAGAGCAGAGAAGTGTAATGAAAAAGGAGAAATAGAAGCGTATTATATGCATCCAGATTGGCCAAACTATAAAAAGAATGATACTTTAAAAAGAATTGAAGCGTTTGGACACGGTAAAGAAGCAATACAAATATATTATGTTCAACCTTATAAGGCAGGATATAAATATTATTCTCCAGTAGATTACCAAGGAGGGATACAATATGCAGAACTTGAAGAAGAAATATCAAACTATCATTTAAATAATATTCTTAACGGATTGGCACCCAGTATGTTAATTAATTTCAACAATGGTACACCAGACCCAGAGCAAAGACAATTAATAGAAAACAGAATATATCAAAAGTTTAGTGGAAGTTCAAATAGTGGTAAATTTATTTTATCTTTTAACGATGATGCAAATACTGCTGCAAGTATAGAACCAATACAGTTAAGTGATGCACATAACCAATACCAATTCCTTTCTGATGAAAGTATGCGTAAGATTATGGTAGCACACCGAGTTGTTTCCCCTATGTTATTAGGTGTAAAAGATTCAAGTGGATTAGGTAATAATTCTGATGAGTTAAAAACCGCCTCTATATTAATGGATAACACAGTTATTAGACCATTTCAGACACTTTTAATAAATGCCTTTGATGATATATTAGCTTACAATGATATTGCTTTAAACCTTTATTTTAAGACATTGCAACCATTAGAATTTAAGGACTTGACTAATGTAGTAGATGCAGAAACAAAAGAAGAAGAAACTGGTGTTAAGTTATCAAAAGAAAACGAGGGTTTTAACGATAATGAAATGCTTAATGCTTTAGATGGGGAGGATATATCTGATGAGTGGGAACTTGTAGAAAAAAGAGAATATTCAGAAGAAAATGAAAGTACAGAAGATTGGGCAAGTAAATTAATAAAAGAAAAGAAAACTGGTTTACAAAAATTAGCTGACTTTATAAAATCAAAACCTAACAAAGAAAGTAAATTAGATAAGAGTTTTTATAAGGTTAGATACGAATATTCTGAAAAGTATTCAAGTGGTAATTCAAGAAACTTTTGTAAAACTATGATGGGAAGAACATCAAAAGGTGTTGTATATAGAAAAGAAGATATAGATGAGGCAAGTTTTCAAGGTGTAAATAAATCTTTTGGTCATAAAGGAAATAACTACTCACTTTTTAAATTTAAAGGAGGAGTTAATTGTGGTCATTATTTTTCTGAAAACCTTTATAGATTAAAATCTAAAACAGAAAAGTATATCTCAAAAGGTAAAGAAGTTGATAGCATACCACAAAGCTACACACCAAAAGGAGAAGAATATAACAAGGCAGAAATAGCACCAAAGGATATGCCTAACAATGGACACCACCCAAACTATAAAGGATAAAATATGGCAACGGCATTATTTATAAGTAGAACGGATTTAGTAAAGAATAGTATTCTAGATGGCAATGTAGATACTGACAAGTTTATACAATTCATTAAGATTGCACAACAGATAGATATACAGAATTATTTAGGAACTGATTTATACAATAAAATTAGTGCTGATATTGTAGCTAATAATTTAACTGGTAACTATTTATCTTTAGTTAATGATTATATTCAACCTATGTTAATTCATTACGCAATGATGCAGTATTTACCTTTCGCAGCATATCAGATAAAAAACGGAGGTATAAGTAAACATACATCAGAGAATACAGAAAGTGTTTCAAAAGATGAGGTTGATTATTTAGTAAACAAAGAAAGAAACTTTGCAGAGTATTATACAAGAAGATTTATAGATTATATTTCTTTTCACGAGGATAGTTTTCCAGAATACAACAGCAATACAAACGAGGATATAAGTCCAGATACTAACGATTTATTTAACGGTTGGGTTTTATAATGAGAGCAATATATAAACCAAAAGAAACCAATGTTGTTAAATTAAAGAAGTATTTAACTAAAAAAGAAAAAAATGGCAAACGAAATATATAACAGTTCTTGGTGGGGTAATCCAACGATAGCAGGATGGGGAAATATTTACTATCAATTTGCTTTTCCTTCTCCTTTATCTAATAGATTTAGTTCAAGGGTTATTGCAGATGGTGGAACAGTAGAGAGTTTAGAATGTGTTGAAGCTGCTGATTTTAATACTGCAAATTGGAATTATTACTTTAGAGTAATTGATGATGGTGGTGTAGTTGAATCTTTGGATTGTGTTGATAATCTTGAAATAGTTGTTCCAGATGTAGACCCAAATTTATTTATTACAAGGTGGAGAACAACAATAGCTAATGAAACAATAACTATACCAACATCTGGAAGTGGCTTTAATTATACAGTTACTACAAGTGATGGACAAACATTTACTAATACAACTGGAAACCAATCAATAACTTTTGCAACTGCTGGAGAATATGATGTTTCTATAAGTGGAACATTTCCACAAATAAGATTTAATAACATTGGTGATAAACTAAAAATAATAGATATTAAACAATGGGGGAATATTGTTTGGAGTTCTTTCTCTGCTTCTTTTAGAGGTTGTAGTAATTTAGTTGGAACTTATACGGATGCACCTAATTTAAGTAGTGTTGGTAGTATGAGTAATACTTTCAGAGACTGTGATGTTTTTACAGGTAAAGTTTCAAACTGGGATGTTAGTAATGTGACTAGTATGAATTCTTTGTTTAGAAGTTCTGAATTGTTTAACTCTGATTGTTCTTCTTGGGATGTTAGCAGTGTTACTAATATGGGAAGTATGTTTCAACAAGCAAGAGCGTTTAATCAAGATATTGGTTCTTGGGATGTGAGTAGTGCTACAAGTATGACTCTTATGTTTAATACTACTAATGATTTTGACCAAGATTTAGGAAGTTGGAATATTTCAAAAGTAGCAATATTTGGTAACTTTAAAACAACTGGGGTTCTTTCAACAGCAAACTATGATGCACTATTAATTGGATGGAATAATACTTTACTTGCAGCGTTTCCTGGAGGTGCAGGTTATAATTTAACCCCTTCAATAGGTTTTGGTAATTCGCAATATACAGCAGGTGGAGCAGCTGAAGCAGCAAGAACTTCTTTAGGAGCAGTGTTTAACTGGACTATAACGGATGGAGGGTCAATTTAAAATATATAAAATGTTAAAAGAATCAAAATTAAATTACCCATCAGTAGATACTTGGTTTATAGCTTGGGATGATAATAGAAAAACGATAAAAGCCTATCAACTTGTTGAAACAAATCAATGTATGATTTCACCTTGGGATGAAATTGATTATTACACAATAGAGAGCGAGTGGTTAAATATACTTTTAGAAAATGGGATTAATCCAAACGAAGAAATTTAAAAATATAATAAATAAATAAATTATGGCAACACCAAGTATAGCAATGATACCAAGTGGGTATAAAGCAACAAAAGTATATTCTGTACTTCCTACAAATGGAGATGGAGATTTAACTTTTGATAGAAATTCAACTGGTACAAGAGTAAATAAAAGTGGTTTAATAGAAAGTATTTCAACAGATGTGCCGAGATTAGATTATTCTGATGGAAGTTGTCCAAGTCTATTATTAGAACCTGCAAGTACAAATTTAGTAACTTATAGTCAAGATTTTACACCAAATTGGACTTTTGCAAGGGCGACAAGGTCTACTACTAACGAATTAAGTCCAAGTGGAGATTTAGGGGTTGTTTTAGCAACGGCTGAAGTTAGTGTTGTATCTAATACTCACAGATTTTATTCTGAAGAAATTCCAGTTTTAACAAATGATTCATTTTCAACATCTTTATTCGTAAAAAAAGGTACAAGTTCTAAAATAACTATGGAACTACAAACATCAATAGAAGGTGATTTGGGTTTTTCAGAAACTACTTTTGATTTTGATAATGAAACAATAACTAACGGAACATTTGAAAAATTACAAAATGGTTGGTATAGAATAAAGGCAAGTGGAGTTGTAAACCAAGATACAAATGCAAGGTTATTTATCTATATACATAATCAAGCTGGTTCTAAAACATATATTGCTGATGGTAGCGAAACCATTAGTGTTTGGGGAGCGCAATTGGAAGAAAATCAAATCGTAACTTCATATATGCCAACAACAAGTGGAACAGCTTCAAGAAGTCAAGATTCAGCTTCTAAAACTGGTTTAAGTTCTTATATAAATGATTCTGAAGGTGTATTATATGCAGAGATATCTGCTTTAGGAGATGATTTAACTTTTAGAAATATATCTTTATCAGATAGTAGTCTACTTAATAGAATTTACATTAGATACTCAAATGTTTCAAATATAATTCAAGTGAAAGTTGATGTAAGTAGTGTTAATCAAGTCAGTATAACACAAGCAGTTTCAGATATAACTTCAAATACTAAAGTAGCTTTTAGGTATAAAGCAAATGATTTTTCTTTGTTTATAAATGGAAGTAAATATGTAGGTACTCCAATAAATGGTGGGGGTGTTCCTTCTGGCTTAAATAGACTTGGTTTTGATTATGGTATAGCTGGTGCTGATTTTTACGGAAAAGTAAGAGATGCAAGAGTTTACAACACTTATTTAACTGATTTAGAATTACAAACTTTAACAACATTATAATTATGAATTTACACATAGGAAAATACAGATTCAATTCAAAAGAACAAGTTGAATCTAAAATAGAAGGTTTAGGAATAGCACAAGATGAGAATGGTATTAACTATCCAACTCACAAACATACAGTTTCAAAACTTGGTTATGAGGTTTTAGAAGAAGCAGTTTATGAAGGCGAAGAAGTAGTATCAGAAACAGTATTCGGAGAGGGTTTCTTGGTAGATGTACTATGGAGAGATTTGGAATCTGATGAAGATGGTTTAGTAGACCATCCATACGGTTGGAAATCTTATGAAGTTGATATTGATAACGAAGGAATACACGGTTTTTTAGGTCTTACATACCAAGACTTGAAAATCTAACAACTTGCTGCTATGGATATGAATGATTTGAAAATGGGATTTATAAACTTTGCTGCTTTTTCAGTAAGTTTTACAAATATTGAAATGTGGTTAAAATTAACTTTGTTAACTGTAACGATTGTTTATACTGTTATGAAGATTGTTAAGCTATCAGAAAAATAATGAGCAAGTACTTTAAGAAAATAGAGGATAATATGAATGTAGATTTCCTTGCTAAATTAGACGAGGCAAGGGAATACGCTAATATACCTTTTATAATTAATTCTGCTTATAGAAGTCCAGAACATCCGTTATCAATTAAAAACCCATCATCAAGTCATATAAAAGGTTTAGCAGTAGATATTAGTGCAAAAGATAGTATAGATAGGTTTTTAATATTAGATGCTTTATTAGCAGTTGGATTTAGCCGTATAGGAGTATCAGATACATTTATTCACGTTGATTCAGATATAGATAAAGCACAAAATGTTGTTTGGACTTATTAAGAGGATTATTTCATTCAGTTATGTTTATTATGGGAGTAATCATAAGAATTGACTGTATTAAATACCCAAACTTACTTATGATATTTAGTTGGTTAATAATTATAATTTTAAACTTGTATAATATATTATGGAAATAAATTTAATTTTATTAGTGCCAGATGCAATGATTGTTGGTTGGCAATATCACAAACCAGAAAAGGGTTTTGATTTTTCAGAACTTAACTTATATTTATTTTTCGGACAATTACAAATAAGATGGGCAAAAGATGAATAAAATACTTAAATGGTTTACTGGTGGTTTAGTTAAAGAAGTTGGTAATGTTATTGATAATCTTTTCACTTCAGAAGAAGAACGCTTAAAAGCAAAGAATGAGATATTTAAGGTACTTCAAGAACAACAATTAGAATTACAGAAACTACAAACAGAGGTTATAATTGCAGAAGCAAAAGGAAACTGGTTACAAAGAAGCTGGAGACCAATACTGATGTTAGCTTTTGGTTTTATAGTTATTTATGTGAAGTTTATAGCACCTTTGTTTAGTTTACCAATTCCACCTTTAGAAGATGAGTTTTGGGACTTATTACAGTTAGGTATTGGAGGGTATGTAGTTGGTAGAAGTGTTGAGAAAGTAGCTAAAAATATTACTATAAATAAATAGATTGTAAATCAAATTATACATAAAGTAAATAAATGTATAAAATAATATACAAATAGTTTTTTTATTTAAAAAAAAATATATAACTTTGAACTTTTTATTATTACAATAATATTATAATATATTTATAAAAATAATTATATAAAAAAAATATTAAAAAACATTAAAAAAATATATATAAATAAAAATATAAGATTTATGAATTCTATTCAATTAAAAAAAACTGACAAAGAAGACCATTATAGGCTTATTTTAAATGGTGTTGATGTAACTGGAGAACAAGAAAGAAGTGTATTTAGACATATATTAGAAATTGTAGATAAAGGTATTGATGTATAATGCCAAAAAAAGCAAGTAGAAAAACAATAGTTAAAAAGTTAGATTCAATCTTTAGTATTTACATACGTAGAAGATATGCAAAAGATGATATAGCTGAATGTGTTACTTGTGGTAAGCAGGACCATTGGAAGAGTTTACAAGCAGGTCATTTTATGAGTAGAAAGCATTATTCCACTAGATGGGATGAAGAGAATGTAGAGGTTCAATGTATGGGTTGTAATGTATATAGATATGGAGAACAATATTTATTTGCTAAACATTTAGGAGAAGATAAAGCAGATAGTTTACTCATTAAGAGTAGACAAATACAAAAATTTACAGATATAGAATTACTAGAAATGATAGAGTATTATAAACATAAGGTTGATAACTTAAAATAGATATATCAATTATTATGACTATATTTGACTGTCATTAAGATTTTTACTTTTTTCCAATTTGTCTTTATTTTGAAAGGGTTACATTAATTTGTAACCTTTTTTTTTGTACTTATTTTAAATTTTTTTAAAAATAATAAACATTTATTGTTTGTAATTAAAATATTTGTTTTATATTGCGGTGTATTTAGGAACTAACCTATACAATTAAAGACAAAATATTATGAAATTATTAGACAGATTAAAACCAGAGTACAAAGAAATTTTAGATAGAAAAAATGATGAATTTCCTTCTTTAGTAGGTTCTATTATATCCAGCTTTGAAGAATTATATTTTGTATCAGATATAAAATTCGGTGTTTGGAGTGATATTAAATTTTTTACAAAAGTAGAATCTCCTTATGAATTATTTAAAGAATTATAAAATGAGTAAGGAAACAGAACATATATTATCATCACAAACAAATACAAATAGATTAGAACAATCAATAAAACAATTAGATATGCAAAACGAACCATTAAAGATTACATTAAAATTTTATAACAAGGAAATTTCTACACAAATAGACCATTCAGATTTATCAATAGATGAACTTCACGAGTTATGGCTCGAGATTGTCAGAGGTATGGGATATGCAGAAAGTACTATATATGATTTTTATGATGAGATAAGCTAACATTAAAGATAAAAACAATAGATAATGACAGTAAAAACAGACACAATGATAAGTACAGAAGCTTGGGATAAGTTAAAAAAGCAAATAGAGTACCATTTAAAGCAAGATAATAACTTGACTGATATAAGAATCAATTACCAAGTAAAGATACCAGAAAGAGGTACAAGAAACTATTTAGGGTTAAGTGTAACAATAAACGATTAATTATGAACGGAGAAATATTTATTTTATCAATAGGGTTAGGAGTGTTAGGTTTTGTATTAGGATATGCTAAAGGTTTAGAGGTAATGACAAAACACATAAGGGAATCATTCAGAGATGAAGGATATGATTATAACAAGTTTCACGATGTAATAAATAAATAATGAAAGAAATAATATTAGATTTTTTAGAATGGATACCAAACGGAATAGATGATATGAATGAACTATTATATATCCCTAAAGAAATAGCTGAAAGATATATAGAAGAAAATAAATAATGTATATAACTTGTAAATAAATAAAAATTTACTATATTTGAAAAAAATAAATACAATGACACACAAAGAAGACATTAAAAGAATTATGACAGAAGATTATCAAGATTATCTATACAATAGGATTGAAGCATTAGAAAAGCGTGTAGAATTTTTAGAAGCACAAATAGAAATTAGTAAACAAGTAAATTTAAAACAATAGACAGATGAACAAAGACAAATTAATTGAGTTGTACAAAAAGTACGGACTAACGAAAGATGATGTATTTAAGCACCAACATTATGTTATTATCACAAGGCAAGGTATTGACAAGATACAAGCAGTAGAACAGATGAGCGTAACCTATGAGGTTATAAAATGTGAAACTAACTTTGCAGTATTTAAAGCATATGCAGAAAAAGAAGGTAAGAAGATAGAAACATTTGGCTCTGCATTAAAAGGAGAAGGCTACAAAGATGGTAACACAAACTCTTGGTATGTTGCTGAAATGGCCGAGAAACGAGCAATGTCAAGAGCAGTTCTTAAATTAACTGGGTTCTATGAACTTGGAGTATTTGGAGAAGATGAATCAGAATCATTTAAAAAGTAAATAAATAAGTATATTAATCTAAATTAAAATAGAAGTATTATGAGTGCAATTATCAATTACAGTATTAGAGTAGACAAACTACCAAAAGAGAAATTTATCGCAGGTAAAGATGGAGCGGTCTACCTAAATTTAACAATGTCATTAAATGACGAAACTAGGTACGGAAACAACGCCTCAACCTACATTTCACAAACTAAAGAAGAGAATGAAGCTAAAAAAGTAAGAAGCTACATTGGAAACGGGAAAGTAGTTTGGAACAATGGAAGTATTGTAAACGCTGAAAAAGAAGTAAAAGAAGCGGTACAAGAAGAGGTTGTAAGCGACCTACCATTTTAAAAATTATAGGGTAGTGTAAAAGCTACCCTTTTTTTTTATATATTAGACAAAAATTAATGACACAAAATAAAATAAATGGTTAAAGATATTACAGAAGAAAAGACAATAGAAAATAATTATATGCAACTCCTGCAACAAGATTGCGAGGTGTTTACTGATGAGGTTATGGAATATCCTCCAAGTGCTATAAGTTTAGGAGAAAAAACATTAAATACAAAAAAAGGATTTAAGAAAGTACCAATACCAATAGGAACATACGGAAATATAAGTTTTGTACAAGCACCAAGTAAAACTGGAAAAACGTTTTTCTTGTCTTTATTAGCAGGTGTTTATTTAAGTGGTCAAAACATATACGGAGGTAATTTAAAAGGACATAGAGATGGAAGGTGTTTAATACACTTCGATACAGAGATGGGTTTATGGCATACTCAAAAAGTAGCACAACGCATTGAAAATATGGCTGGAGATATTGATTTAGGATGTTATAAAAAATATGCGTTAAGAAAATTAGGGCACAGGGATATGCTTAAATTCATTGAATACACTTTAAAAGAAAACGAAGGAAACAATGGTTTAATTTTGATTGATGGAGTTGCTGATTTGGTTTCTGATGTAAATGATATAAAAGATGGTAATGAATGCGTTAGAACTTTAATGAGATTGAGCGTTGAATATGATTGCCATATAATGACAGTAATCCATAGCAACTATGGAAGTGATAAAGCAACTGGACATCTTGGGTCTACATTGTATAAGAAATGTGAAACCGCTATAAGTTTAGAAAAAAGTACAACACACAAAGGCAGAGTAGATGTAAAATGTAAATTAAGCAGAGGGTATTCTTTTGACAATTTTAGTTTTGAAGTAAATCAATATGAATTACCTCTTGTAGTGGGTGAAATATATGACCCTATGGAAGGTTATGTGCGTAAACAACCAATAAATAAAAAAATACCATTTTAAACAATAAAAAAAAATGTCACACTTAATCGAACAAGCAGCAAAGAAACATCAAACCTGGATTAATATAGTTAATTCTTTTGGATGTCCTAAAAACATTTCTGAAGATATAGTACAAGAAATGTATATTTATTTGATTAGGTATGAAAAAGAAGGCAAGAATATTTGGTATGATGGTAATGAAGTAAACTACTATTATATATTTAAACAGTTAAGAGGAATTTATGTAGCTTTTTTAAGAAGTAACAGTAAGATTACAAAAGTTAGTTTAGATGAAATAGATAAACAGTTTGAAGAAATTGACCCTTTGGAATACGAAGAACAATATGAAACGTTTTTAAATAGTTATTTAAGAGCAGTAGACGATGTTTATTGGTATGACAAGAAAGTATTTGAATTAATAGCAAAGGGGAAGAGTGTAGCTAAATTAAGCAGAGATACAAAGATTGGTTACTATTCACTTTACAATACATACAACAAAGTAAAGAACAAATTAAAAGATGAATTATTATGATAAAATACAAATATCCAAAATCTTTATGGTTAATTGCTGAAGAAATGGCAAATGCCAGAACTGAAACAAATAAAAATAATAGAAAAAACAATCCAAGATTTGACAGGGGGGATAAAAATAAAGACGTTGATGTTTTAGGGGTTGTTGGGGAGTTAATAGTATTAGATTATTTAACTGAAAAAAATGTAGATTTTACAATGATAAAACTTTTAAATCCTTATCCATCTAAAGAAGCAGATTTTACAATTAGAAATAAAAAAATAGATGTAAAAGCTACAAGACATTCTAAATATTCAAGTGTAATGGTAAATGAAGAAGCACACAAAAAAGGTTTGGGTAAAATTGATTTATATTGGTTTGTTTATATTTTAAATGATTCTACTGCTGAATTTTATTTTGCTGATTATAATGATGTAAGTAAATGGAATTGTAAACTTATGAAATACACTAACGCATTTTATAATAAAATAGAAAAATTATGAAACTCGGAAACTTTATAGAACTGATTACTACTTATACTGGTATCAAATGGCTTGTAGAAAAGGTAACTAAATTACTTGGTTATGAGTCGTGTGGCTGCGACAAGCGAAGAGATGATTTAAACGATATAGAACTATGGTAACAATGACAGAAAAAGATAGAAATATTTGGATAGATTTTAAGGCAAATGTAACGAGTAAATTAACTCCAGAATATAGGAAAATTTTATGTACATTACACGCAAATTATTATAACCATAAATACAACGAACCCTGCACTTGTAATGGAAAAATTTACAAGATGTGGATAGCTGACATAGATAGAATATATGATAAAAAAAATTCATAAGTTAGAACAAACAATAGTACAATTATTAAATTTTGATGGGTGGCAACTTAAATGGACTGGAGAGGGTTCAGAGAGTTGGGATGCAGAGGGATTAACTCCCAAAGGAAAAGAATGTGTTATAGAGATGAAGTTTAGGAATAAACACTATGATACCAAGATGCTTGAAAAGTTTAAATACGATAAGCTAATCGGTACTGGTAAAGTTGCTCTATACTTTGTAAATGACCCAAAGGCAAACTATTTGTTTTGGTTGAATGATATTGAACTCCCAAAGGCAGTAAATAAGTATTGTCCAGAAACCACAATGTGGGGAAATAAGAAAGTTTTAAAACCTTGTTATCTGCTTGAAGAAGACAAAGCAGTATTGATAAATAAAAATAATTCTGAAAATAATTAACATTTTTTGTTTATAATCCAATTATTTGTTTTATATTGCGGTATAATTAAAAACCAATACAAATGAAAGAACTAATTGAAACACTACAAAAGATTGACACAGATTTTTATAACGGTGGTATTACATTTGGTCAAAAGTATGACCTTATAAAAGCTATTGAAGAAGTATTAAAAGAACAAAAATTTATTTAAAACCAAAGACAAATGGAAACAATTAAAAGAATTATCAAAGAACTAAAAGAGAACAAGAACCTAAAACCTTACAAGGTTGTAACATTATCAACTGGAGTTGTATGTCAGCATTATACTAACGGACAAGTAAAAGTTATATAGTTATGTACAGAAGATTATTAATACAGAAGATTCAGCAGTTAATTGACAAGCTACCAATAAGCAAAAAAAGGAAAGAAGCAAAACAAGATTTATTAAAATTGAAGTTAAGTTCTAATGATAAATTTTTTATTTCATTGGCTAATAAATATAAAAACATAAACAAATGAGAGGCACACAACCACATTATGAGAATGGAAATGATTATGATATTATAGATGTTATAAGAGATTACGAACTAAATTTTTGCAGAGGTAATATAATTAAGTATATTGCAAGAGCAGGAAAGAAGCACGATGAGTTGCTGGACTTAATTAAGGCACAAGATTATTTAAACAGAGAGATAGAATTATTAAGAAGTAAAAACAAAATAGACAGATGACACAAATAGATTACGATTTAGACAGATACTACCAAAGTGTAGAAGAGCACGGAGAGTGCCGAGAATGTGGTACAACAATAGATTTAGATGATAAATATTGTAGTAGAGATTGTTTTAAAGCATCAATGTTATGATATTACTAATAGATGCAGATAGCTTAATCTTTGCAAGTTGTTACAGAAAAAGATTGACACCAGATGATTCTCCTTATTATGATAAACTATCTGATGCAACTAACAAGTTTGACGAGCAACTTATGGGTGTTGTTAATGAACTCGAAGAACATTATGATATAGACCAAGTACTTACATTTAGTGGTTCTTTAGGAAACTTTAGAAAGCTAATAACAAAGAAGTACAAAGCCAATAGAAACAACCAACAGAAGCCACCATTATTAAATGAGGTACACGCATACGTAAAAGATAAACACAATTCTATTTACGGTTATGGTATTGAGACAGATGATATGGTTGCAAGATACTGGTATGATTTATCAAAAGAGTTCGGTAGAGATGAGGTTATGATTGTATCAATAGATAAAGATTATAAACAGTTTCCTTGTTTAATGTATAACTATCACTATAAACACAAAGTAGTATATGATATAACAGAAGAAGAAGCAATGTATAATTTATATGAACAGATGATTATAGGGGATACTGCTGACAATGTAAACTATTTTAAAGGTAAGGGTAAGAAGTTTGCTGAAAAGTATTTATCTGACTGCACAAGCCATTACCAATACACAAAGAAGATGTACGAACTATTTAAAGAGGTACACAAAGGAAAAGCAAAACAAAGGTACATAGAGTGCTACAATTTACTAAAATTAAGAACAAACTAAATTAGACAATATGAGTGAAATTAAAATGATAGAATCAATAAAAGAATATGTAAAAAACCTTTATGGTTTAGATATTGAAAAAGATACAAGAAAAAGAGAATACGTGGATGCAAGAGCGTTTTATTATAAACTATGTAGAGAACTAACTAAATGTAGTTTGACTACCATAGGTGAATCAGTAGGGCGTGACCATTCAATTGTGTTACATTCATTTAAAAATATATTACACCATTTAGATACAGAAGAAATTGAAAAAGCATATTTACATTTCGGAAAGGTTGAGAACCTACCAAAAGAATCCTATTCATATTTAGAGTATCAAAACAAAAAGTTAGTAAATGATTTAAAAAAGAAAGATGCTGTATTGAGATTATTACCAAGGTTAGAAACCATATACAATAACTTAAATGAATTATCAGAAAAACAGAAGCAATTAGTAAGTAGAAGAAATGAAATGCAGTTTGATACCATTGCAAAATGTTTAAATAGAGTTGAAGAAATAATAGAAACGGAAACAGTAATAGAAACAGAATAAAATGAAAAACGATAAGCAATTAGATTATTTAAAAGTAGTATTACTTGGGCAACTTACAATAGAAGCAATAGAAGATTTACAAGGAACTAACAAATACAGACAGAACTTAAAAAACCAAGGTAACAAGTTTCTAAATATGTTAGAAGGATATGTGCAAGATGATTACAATATTGTTTACCTAAACAACCAGGAGATGACCACAAACGTATTAAGAAAGATTACAACGTTAATAGACAAGATAAAGAACTCTGATATAGATGAACTTGTAATGTTGGATGCAGTAATAGATAAATACAAAGAAAACCAAGAATGGTTTATGGAACACGAATCTGCTGACTTTTTAAAATTAGATTAAAATAAATTAAAAATAACTATATACATATATGCAACTAATAAATATTCAAGAGGTTAGACCTAATGAAAACAATCCAAGATTTATAAAGGATTACAAATTTAAGAAACTTGTAAAATCAATTAAGGAGTTCCCACAGATGCTAAAGTTACGACCTATTGTAGTGAATAGCGATATGGTTGTGCTTGGTGGAAATATGCGTTTAAAGGCGTGTAAGGAAGCAGGTTTGAAAGAAGTGTATATATTAGTTGCTAATGAACTAACTAAAGAACAAGAGAGAGAATTTATTGTAAAGGATAATGTAGGATTTGGAGAATGGGATTGGGATTTATTAGCAAACGATTGGAATAGTCAGCAAGTATCTGACTGGGGTTTAACAGTAGTACCATTTGAAGATAGTGTTGAAGAAGTAATAGAACAAGATATAAATAAACAAGACAATAAAACTATAAACCCTTGTGAGGTTTGTGGGAAGAATTTAGTTTAATAAAAACAGAAAAAGAATGAACGAAAATAGACACATAAAAAAGGAGTCACTACTTAAATCACTTGAACAGAGTTTAGGAGTCGTAACAGTAGCTTGTAAGAAAGCAGACATTCCACGAAGTACATATTATAAATGGTTGAATGATGACGAGGTATTTGCAAAGAATGTAAAAGAAATAGAAAACGTTGCATTAGATTTTGCAGAAAGCCAACTACATAAACAGATAAGTGATAACTCAACAGCTGCGACAATCTTCTATTTAAAGACAAAAGGAAAGCGTAGAGGTTATGTAGAACGTCAAGAAATAACTGGAGCAGATGGTATGCCTTCAAAATTTGAAATAGAAATAATAAAGCGTGAAGATAAAAACTAATGTTGTTTTTGAACATCTTTTAGAATCAGATAAGAAGATTACAATTGAGCAAGGAGGAACTCGGAGCGGAAAAACCTATAACGTTCTTTTGTATATTATCTTTAAATACTGTTTAGAGAATACTGGTAAGACAGTTACGATATGTAGAAAAACATTTCCAGCGGTTCGTAGTTCTGTTATGAGGGATTTTTTAGATATACTAAAGCAATACAATTCTTATTCAGAATTATACCATAATAAATCTAATCACGAATATAAATTAAATGGAAACCTTATTGAGTTTATATCTTTAGACCAACCACAAAAGGTAAGAGGTAGAAAAAGAAACTTACTATTTATAAATGAAGCGAATGAATTAGATTACGAAGATTGGCAACAGTTAATTTTCAGAACAGAAGATAAAATAATTCTTGACTTTAATCCATCAGATGAATACCATTGGATTTATGACAAGGTAATACCACGAAAAGATGCCGATTTTTATATTACTACTTATCTGGATAATACTTTCCTTAATAAAAGCATTACAGAAGAAATAGAACGTTTAAAAGAAACAGATGAAACCTATTGGCAGATTTATGGATTAGGTTTAAAAGGTATCTCTAAAGCTACTATATTCAACTACACAGAAGTAAACCATATACCTCACGATGCTGAATTTATAAGCTATGGAGCAGATGCAGGATATTCTAATGACCCTACAACTTTAGTTTCTGTTTACAAGAAAGAACACAACCTCTACATTAAAGAACACATATACCAAACACAAATGACTACCTACGACATCAGCAGGAAATGGAAAGACATAGGAATTGAAAGAGAAACAATATACTTTGATAGTGCTGAACCAAGGTTAATCGAAGAGTTAAGAAGAATGGGTTTTAACGTAAGGCCAAGTTTAAAAGGTGCTGATAGTATCAACGCTGGTATAGACCTCTTAAAACGCTTTAAAATACATATAGAGAAAGACAGTCATAATGCTATACAAGAGTTTAGAAACTATAAATGGCAAGAGGATAGAAGTGGTAAGATGATAAACAAACCAGTTGCAAAAAACGACCATATTATTGACTCGGTCAGATACGCTACATATTCTGTTTTGAGTAAACCTAATTTTGGGAAATATGCTATTCAATAAAAATAATTAACATTTTTTGTTTATAAATTTGGTAGTTACATTTATTTGTTTTATATTTGTAGGGAACAAAATAATTAAAGACAAGTATTATGACAGAATTTAAAATAAATTACAATCCATTAAA
>Ga0209279_10000393_pt1 | contig 29036 bp, 24 predicted proteins | sample CoawatmetaG00DNA_3_FD_187508 | JGI IMG/M metagenome (GOLD analysis project Ga0209279, IMG submission 187508) | Marine microbial communities from the West Antarctic Peninsula - Coastal water metaG006-DNA (SPAdes) (version 2) | ecosystem: Environmental > Aquatic > Marine > Coastal ...
GTAGTGCACTGCATACAGACATCATGAAAACCCAGGGCCTAAAACAAGCGCTGGACTTACACAAATTTGACGTTGCCTTTGGCGGCGCACGGCGAGATGAAGAAAAAAGCAGAGCCAAAGAACGTATTTTTTCCTTCCGCAGCAGCAGTCACCGCTGGGACCCAAAGAACCAACGGCCAGAACTGTGGAATCTCTACAACTGCCGCAAATCGCCGGGAGAAAGTGTACGGGTATTTCCCCTATCAAACTGGACCGAACTGGATATCTGGCAGTACATCTATCGAGAGAATATCCCCATCGTGCCACTTTACTTTGCAGCCGAGCGGCCAGTAGTGGAGCGCAACGGCATGCTCATTATGGTGGATGATGACAGAATGAAATTGCTTCCCGGAGAATCTATCAAGCTTAAGAGGGTTCGTTTTAGAACCTTGGGTTGCTACCCCTTGACGGGTGCAGTGGAATCATCGGCCACAGATTTATCTCAAATCATGCTAGAGCTACTGCAGAGTCGTACCAGCGAGCGGCAAGGTAGAGCCATCGATTCAGATAGCAGCGCCTCGATGGAAAAGAAAAAACAAGAGGGCTATTTCTAATGGCACATCAAACTAGCTCTAGTAATCAGACCGATATTCAAGCGCGTGTAGATGCCTATGTTGACACCCAAGCTCAACTCGACCTACTGCGTTTTATTACTTGCGGGTCAGTGGATGATGGCAAAAGTACCCTAATAGGGCGAATGCTGTATGAAGCGCAGTTGATCTTTGAAGATCAGGTTACCTCCCTGCAAAACGACTCTAAGAAAATGGGCACCCAAGGCGGTGATATTGATTTCGCCCTGTTAGTGGATGGCTTAGCGGCAGAGCGAGAGCAAGGCATTACTATTGACGTTGCCTATCGATTCTTCAATACCGATTGCCGCAAGTTCATTGTTGCCGACACCCCAGGACATGAACAATATACCCGCAACATGGTGACCGGTGCCTCAACCGCCGATGTTGCCGTCATTTTAATTGATGCAAGCCAAGGCGTACTCACTCAAACGAGGCGACACTCCTTTATTGCCTCACTGCTGGGCATAGAGCATGTGGTGTTAGCGGTCAATAAAATGGACTTAGTGGGCTTTTCTGAAGAACGGTTCAATGCCATCTGCGCCGAGTTTCAGAAGTTGCGCAAGCACTTGGCATTCAAGTCAGTCACCCCTATTCCGCTGTCCGCACTCAAGGGGGACAACGTTATCGAGCGTTCTGGCCGCATGGATTGGTATCAAGGGCCTACGCTACTAGGTTTTTTGGAAACAGTGGACATCAGAGAACGACTGAACCAACACCCGTTTCGGTTCCCAGTGCAATGGGTTAATCGGCCGAATGCTGATTTTCGCGGTTTTTCAGGCACCGTCGTCGCCGGCAGTATTAGCCCAGGTGATGCGATTAGAGCACTACCCTCAGGCCAAATCGCAACGGTTGATCGGGTTGTACTGTCTACTCAAGACCTGGATCGGGCCGTTACCGACCAGGCGGTGACCTTAACACTGGATCGGGAGATTGATCTTTCTCGCGGAGACTTGATCGTATCGGCAGATGCCCCCTGCGAAGTCTCGGATCAATTTGAAGCAGAACTGGTCTGGATGGACAACGAGCCAGGCTACATCGGCCGGCGATACATTCTGCAGCTAGGCACCAGCCAGGCGAATGCTAGTTTGACTGACATCAAGTTTAAATATGACATTAATACGTTCGAGCAGTCACCGGGTAGAGATCTTTCACTCAACGAAATCGCCAATGTCCAAATTACCTTAGACGCCGACATTCCCTTTGAAGCCTATAAAGACTGCCCCGGTTTAGGCGCCTTTGTTTTGATCGACCGTTATAGCAATGCAACGGTTGCCGCAGGGATGATTCGTTTTGCCCTGCGCCGAGCATCCAACGTGCATCGACAAGCGCTTTCGGTAGACAGGTCCGCACGAGAGAGACTATCAGGTCATAGAGGACGAGTAGCATGGCTAACCGGGCTGTCAGGCTCGGGTAAATCAACCATCGCCAGCGCCGCAGAGCAACTGCTCCACGAACAGGGTTTTCGAACTTACATCTTAGATGGCGATAACGTACGACATGGTCTTTCAAAAGACCTAGGGTTTACAGTGGCAGACAGGATCGAAAATATTAGAAGAATAGCCGAGGTGGCTAAACTGATGGTGGACGCAGGCGTTATCGTACTCACAGCGTTTATTTCGCCATTTCGCGACGAGCGCGATATGGCAAAGAGCTTATTTGAGCCTGATGATTTTCTTGAAGTGTTTGTTGATACGCCCCTGGCGATCGCAGAACAGCGCGACCCTAAGGGTCTTTATAAAAAGGCGCGAAGTGGAAAACTACCCAACTTCACCGGTATCGACAGCGAGTACCAGCCACCGAGAAACCCCAGCTTAACCCTTAAAACGGAAGGCCAGACCGTCGCAGAATCTGCAAAAGTGCTTGTCGAGCTGATTGCGACACGCGCGCAGGATGAATAGACACACCCTACAACCGCTAAACGATGAATAAGGATAGACCATGTCATTCATTAGTACGTTAAAAGACCAAAGCTCCCGAACGCGCAGCCTAGTAAAGGCGCTCACCTGGCGCATCACGGCAACGCTAACGACCGCTGGGATCGCCTACGCGGTGACGGGTGAGCTTAAAACGGCTGCAATGATTGGCGGTATCGAGTTCGTCCTAAAATTCATGACCTACTATGGCCACGAGCGGGCTTGGAATTTCGTTAGGTAGTCTTAAGGAATTAAGGAAGCTTGGTTATCGATAAACCTATTTATCGCGCGCCAGAACAAGTCCTGCATCACATAAATCAGGCCTCTCTAAAAATGAAGCCGTGTTCCACTTAATTTAAAACCTATCAAAAATTGACGATTATAGCTAGAACACTGCCGTTATATCTTTTCCCCACTTACCTTTACTGTCGCTTTGACGTTAGCTTTTGCGACATCCGAATGGATCACACGCGCAATATATTTTTTCATATGCCCTTCACCGTGCGGAAACTCAATTCTCTTAGGCACAAGATCAAACTCGATGAGCCCTGCATTTTTTAACGCCACAATAGACTCATAAGCACCTATCGACCGGTAGTTAGGATCATTTCTACTTCTACTAACCCAAACATCATCAATAAACATAAATCCTTCTTTAGAGAGACAAGCAAGTGAGTTAACAATATCCATTGCAACGACAGGGTACCCATGAGCACCATCAACCCATATTAAGTCGAATTTTTCATCTTTTTTATGTAATAACTGGAGTGAATTTTGCTGAACAAATGTAACATTTTGGCAGGTCTGTATAAGCTGATTCCTCTCATCAATAAATCGGGCCCTTGCCTCACTATCACCCCGGCCATAGGTCTGGCTAAAAATAGGGTCATTATCTGGCAAATCTATTGTAGAGATTTGAGCTGCGGGAAATAAGATCGATAACAATTTGGTACACGACGCCGCATAAGTTCCGATTTCTAACACGGACTTAACATTACCTTTCAAGCTTAGAGCACCAAAAAGTGCATGGTGCTCACTAACTAGCACTTGAACTTTTGGGTGGGTATTGTAGATGTCTTCGAGCAAAAGTAGAGATGCGTTACGATCAAAACCCAATTCCGAATACAACTTATTCTGTGTTCCAAGAATTTCATTATAGTCATAAGACAATCCAAGCTTTAATAGCCTAGCCTTACTCAACCCCTTAGCATATATCCTTCGAATCATATTAAACATTGTTTAGTTACTGCTCCTCTTCTATTGATTGATATTACTGTCAAATATCCTGAAACACTTTTTAACGGTACTTAAGCCCTAGATTTGATAAAACGCGACGTGCAACTACAGCATAGTAGGAATAACAACCCTTCGACTATTACGACTCATCATTTTACCTACAACCTCCCATTGATTACCCCAGCATCTACTGATTTTCAGAAAGATCTTTTTCCGACTGAAATTCTGCATATTTATTTTTAATCCTGAAGCGACGAAACGCAATTAAGTAAACTAACGATGTAAATAAAGCGAAATTAAGTGTTATAAACATCAAATAATTTACGCTTGTCGCTAGTAAGAACGTTATAGGTATAAATATCACTATTGAAAATATATTTAGCCCTAGAATCAAAGATTCCTGTTTAAATCGCATAAACACACCCATCAATAACAGCTGTGGCAACTGGAGCAGTAATATAATCGGAGTTAAGAACACTATAGGCGCAGCACCAATCGCGGTTTCTCCCAATAGAGTAACTAAGACTAATTCCCCAAAAAAATACAGCAATAGAGAGCCGGATATAATACTTACTATTAATAACAATAGAGGTCGAAAATATCCGCCTGCTATTTTAGTTATACTGAGTGAAACGTCATATATATCTCTAGTTAACGATAATGACATGCCTGAATATAACATAGTAAATATTGTCAGGAATTGAAGTGCTATGTTTACATACGCTGCATCTGTAGTTGAAAAGCTGTACGCAGCGACTAAAACCATACCTCTTCTCATGCACGTTCCTATTAAACCATTGCCGGAAGAATAAACTGACTCAGTAAAATCAGTCTTTGACGGCTTTAATATTTTTAATGTAAATGACGCATATTTTTTAGCATACCAAATATTCAAAAACATGTTGGCAACGGACAAGTAACAATATGCTTGAATTAAATAGCCCAGAGACAAATCTTTATCTATTAAAACCGTATAAAAGATAACCGCGATTATTACTGTAAAAGGCTTCAAACTCTCTAATGCATTATAAATTAAATATTGCCTATGTTGATTCAATTTCACTCGTGCAAACATAGATATTTGATCAGATGCAGTAGCTAATAGAATAAATACTGCCTTACCTTCTGGAATGAAAAAAAAGCCAAAAAGTAGCACAGGAAGAAGAAGAACCCTCAATCCGAACAGGTGTTCAAAGCGAGAACTCTCGGAAAGAGATGATCTCAAAGCGATTCTTACAACGCCAGGTAAACAAAATATCACCACCAACTCAAAAGCGGATATTGCAGCTACGTACCAGCCGTAGTCGGAAATAGGTAGAGACCTAACTATAATAATCATCGACAGGAATTGAAGAAAACCTTTCAAAAACTTCCACGATATGTTGTTAAAAATAGTGATATTTTTCATTTTATCTTATTTTCTTTTACGCAAGAACTACATCGGAATTGTGATTAGATGACATTGTAGCCACTAAATATAACGCTCCGGTCAATATTTTTGGCAGACTTAAACTAACTATTTTAAGACCAAATACATCAAGCGATGACACTGTATGCTGCATAGACGCGACATATCCCAGTTTAAACCACTTGGCCACCGACTATTTCAAACGCTAAGTGCCGTATCAGTTTCGGAGACACTTTTCTGTTAGATTTGAGCAGCTTATCTCAATGGTTTCAAGAAAAAACCCGGCACATGGACGCGACTATTTGATAATAAAACGTCAAGTTGCAATTATATTAATAACACTACTCTGTCACAAATGTGCGTTTGTCTTGATTATCTTCTAGAAACTCATAACGAAGTGTGCGCTCCAGTCCATTTTCAATTCCTACCGGAGGGACAAAATCTAAATTTTTAATGCTAGTATCAAATTGCGTTGTCGACATGAATTTCTTAACTCGGATTTTACTGACAGGAAGAGATTTACCTAAACATTTCGCTAACAGATCGGCACATACGCCAATTCCAGACCCTAAAAAAGCCGGCAATCTAAGACCAACACTATTGACTCCAAAAAGTACGCCTCTTGCCTTTGAGACTAAATAATTCATATCGAAGTCAGGCTTATCGATATAATTATATATATGATAGCCACTTTCGAACTTACTGGCATAGCCCAAAAACGCTGCAACATTCTCTACATAGGCCATAGATTTAATATTCTTACCGCTCCCAAACATTACAAATCTACCCGTTGCAATTTGCTTTAATAAGTTATAAACATTTCCACGATTACCCTCGCCAAAAATGACCGTTGGTCGAACTATAAACAACATTCTTTTGTCGGGGTCTTCGTCATACCACGCTTTAAAAACCTGTTCAGCAAGATATTTAGTGCGGCCATAATCATTAAAATAATTAGGCGCTCCATTTTCATCCGTGCCAGCCTTAGCAAAGCCATAAATAGCAACAGAGCTTGTAAATACTATTTTGCTAATCCCATACTTTCGCGCAGCATTACAAAGATTTTTGGCACCAGTAACGTTGACATCGTCGTATTTAGTAAGCGGCTTAACGTCGTCTCTATGAACTGCTGCTAGATTTATTAAGACATCGCATCCAGCTAGTTCGGACAGAGAGCTAACATCTTCTACATCTAACTCAATGGTATCCTCATTAGATTTATCTATGTCATAAATGGCATAGTCTGATCCACTCTTGTCGAGCCTGTTAGCTAGACGCGTTCCTAAAAACCCAGCGCCACCAACAATACCAATAGTCTTCTCCATTTTAATCCTACCCTTTTAAACGTTAGCTATCAGACGTTCTATTATTTTCGAAGTTTCAAACAACTAAATTTTCCAAGTCTTTAATGTCATCTAAAAAGTGCGATGATTCGTTACCAATACTTCGCTGTCTTAGACTATTAATGTTTCCGTGAGCAGTGGTATTGAACAATTTTTTTATCGAACCAAAACAATACACAGGCTTACCATAGTCCTCAGCCATGGCCGAAGATGAAAACCCAATTACACACTTACAGTTTTTGTGCATAGCGAAAAGCTGCGCGGGTGCGCTGGTCGACAATGTAGTAAATCCAAAAAGTCGGTAGAAATACCTACGTAAAAAAAACGTGTCTCTCGGCTTGAATTTAATGCGAATCGCAATCTTGTTATTTTTACCAAACCGATATATTGCCAAGTTCAACTTAAGAAAACCGTAATACGAGATTACCTTACTTTTAATCAAATTTTTCTCAATTAAAAGAACAAAAGGCTGCTCAGACTCTTTGAACGAATACTCTATCAAGCTATAATTTTTTTCTCGGGAAGCGCGGAGAACGTGTGTTGATGGGTCAAGTCCAACCAAACCATAGCTATCTCGTTCTATAAACTTAGTTTTACCATCCTCTTCATAGAAATACGTCTTTCTTTCAATTAGATCACCAGTAAAAAAATTCAATGTTTTAATAAAAAGAGGTAAATTAAGATAACCCTCACTCTTAATAGTGTATCTTCGCTCTTCACTAGCCACGAGATTGGTGACTCTGTTTGACTTCACTTTAAAATGAAATATAGCGCCTATATCGCACCAATTGCCATAAGTAATTAATTTTTCACTACACAAAAATCTCGGCATCCGAATATGGAGATAGCATACATATAGAGGCAATAACCAAGAAAAAAATCTCGATCTTAGAAATATATTATTTCCATATAATTTAATGGAGATATTTGCTTTTTTTATGCTACCTTGTAAAAAGTCAAAAATTTTATGGTCGCCATTTACAAGAATGAGAATAGTCTTGTCGCCATAAGCCAAAACGAAATTTACTGCGTCAATAAGATTTGGATAACTTTGGACAATAACTATCAAGTCAAACTTTTTCATTATTTGAAATACTCAATATACTCAGCTTGCAATGCTACAAGTTCACGAATTTTCCCTTCCGACGCATGTAATTCGTTTAATTCTATTTCAATAATTTTTAAGTCGGTCGTCAACGCCTCAGATAGTGATCTTAAGTTTATAGCGTTATATGCTTCAGGGAGAAGATCGGGACAAAACTCTAGCCCTAAATACTCGGAAAGAAACATTTCAACTTTATCCGGGGCTGTTACGATATCCTCAAAACGAATTGCACGACCCGCATTTTCCCATTTAAGTCCGCATTTATATTCCTCAACCACCATGTCGATAAGCTTATTAACATTAGCTCCATCAATATCCGATTTGTCGGATGCGAGTTTATGGAACGTAAAAATACCTTTTTCATCTACTGTAATTTCTTTTAAACCTAAAACTGGGGAAAATTGTTCAAGTAAAGATCTACTAGACTTAGCTGGAACTGACCCGTACTTCATCATTCGTCCTAACGATTTAGAGCGACCCAAGCGATTGCCGACCAGCCAACCTCTAAGCAAATCGAAAGGGGATCTACGCGAATAGATAGGCATGTAATTTATATCAGACGAGTTTTTAATCAGTTGGAATTGTTTACTAGATATATCCATATGAAAGCATGGGACCAATCTATTATGGGCGACCGCCTCCAAAAACATAGAAAAACTTTCATCACTGTCAGTTTTCAGGAACCGTTCGTTCATGTCAACATGCGGCTTCAAATTGCTTGCAGCATAGTAGTCCGACGCCCTTAAATTGATGTGACGGCCCATAAATGAATACCAAGAGTACGTCAGGGTATAAATTGACACATGGTTACAAAACCCCTCATCCGTGATGTGAGACCTATTATGCGACTCAATATACCAGTCAAGATCAGGAGTATTAAAAGGTAGATCGACCTGCTTAGAAGCACAAAGATAAGGATTTAAAGCCGCTTTCCCACCTCGTGATGGCCCTAAAATAGCTATGACATTCATCGATTAAACACCCCTAAGACTAGCTCTTGAAGCTTATATACGGGCTTTAAAAGAAACCCAATTAATAAAATAGGATTTCGTTTCATAGCGAACGACATCATAATGAACTGGTGGGAAATAATAGAGGGTAGGTTTTTTGTACTAGTGCCACCAAGCCGCATCATTACGGGCGCATTATCTATATATCCAATCTCTGACTTTTCCAACATACCTGAAAGATCATAAAAGAACTCGAAATCTGCATTTATTTTATTTGTACGACTAAACTTGAGAGCGTCATAGATTTTTTTATTCGCTACCAACCCAAAATGAGGATATTGCATACCCAACAGAATTCGTAATCTTGAAAACTTGCGGACTGGCCAATACCTAACTAGCCTAAGCGTATTTGGCTCCACCATTCTTACCGGTGTAAAAAACACGCTCTCACTACCCGCCTCTATTCGAGAAAGTATTATGTCTAATGAGTTTTTTGTAACAAAATCATCGGTACCAATAGTTAAAATATATTCATTGGAACAGTTACTGATTCCTCTATTAATCGCATCGAAAATGCCTTCATCACTCTCGACGACCAATTTGTCCGCTGGTGTTATCAGATTTTCTATCTTTAAAAGTAAATCGCTAGGAGAACCGCCATCCTGAATTACGATCTCAAGTTGAGCTCTAGAATAATTTTGAAGCTCCACTAATATTTCAATAATTCTTGGATCGTTATACGACGGAATCAACAAAGAGAGCTTATCCATGAGACTTAACTTGCTCCAAGATCCAAGGGTAGGTTTTTTCGATTCCTTTCCTTAAATCAAATTCAGGCTGCCAAGATAATTTCTCGCGAATTAAATTATTATCACTATTTCTACCCCGAACACCGGTAGGGCCGGGAATGTTGTTAATGGTAATGTCCTTGCCTGCAACTGACGCAATAAGATAGCCAAGATCATTAATAGCTATCATTTCTTCTGAGCCTATATTAACCGGCCCCTCCCAGTCAGATCGCGTTAATCTCTTAGTCGCTTCTACGCAATCGTCAATAAAAAGAAATGACCGCGTTTGCAACCCATCACCCCATAGATCTACAACACCACCAGACTCTACACTGGCAACCTTTCTGCATAAAGCGGCAGGAGCTTTTTCACGTCCATCATTCCACGAACCAAGAGGACCAAAAATATTATGATAGCGGGCAACTCTCGGCTCAATACCCTTATTCCTGCCGTAAGCTAAGAAAAGTCTCTCTGAAAAAAGTTTCTCCCACCCATATTCGCTGTCAGGGTTCGCGGGGTAAGCAGAATCTTCAGCGCAGTTAGGATTATCAGGATCTAACTGATTATGTTCAGGGTACATACAGGCCGAAGAGGAATAGAAGACCCTCTTTATATTTCTACTATAAACTGCATGTGCGACATTTAAGTTAATTAGAGCAGAGTTATACATAACATCAGCATCATTTTCACCGGTGAATATATAACCCGCACCACCCATGTCAGCAGCAAGCTGATAAACCTCATCGAACTGCATATCAAATGCATGAGCGCAAACTACTGGGTCGGTCAAATCACCTACCAAAAAATCTTGGCAATCCGTTTCTTCATATCTTGGTTTCTTTTGATCCACCCCTCTAACCCAAAAACCCTCTTTAACGAGAGATTTAGCTAAATGATGACCAATAAACCCCCCCGCACCTAAAACAATCGCTCTCTTTTGCATAGTAAATTCCTCTATATTAAAGTTTTGAAAATTGTTAACCGTAATTCTGGATATTTAAACCATTATAATTCCTAACGAGGGTGGCGGTAATATTTACAGGCACTGCTCGTTAGTTAGAGATAGAATTATCTCAAAACTAGTTAAATTTGAATCGCACTTTCCATTAACAGCTTAGCCCTGAAGACTGAGACCTAACGGCCCATGGATCGAATTAAAAACTCACTTCTAAACCCTTCTAGATTCGGCACACAATAACAAGTTACCGGGTATTGCTCAACAATATATAGCTTAGGCAATATCTCCTGTTAACTGATAAAAGGACATAATAATTTAGAAGTTAATATCGACTTACATTCTCTAGATAAAATCCTGTTTGGACGTCACTTAAAAATCATAATTAATTATTTTATTTAAAATTTCATGTGAATACATTGCATAGTTTCTTTTATAAGCAGTCTTCATAACTGAATGTAGACCGTTCAATTCAGTGAAACAGAATTCACTAACATTGCCACTAACATTAAGAGCCTTAACTTCTCGTTCGTCATTTACCGCAAGCACCTTATTAGTTATCGGCTCGACATATGATGCAGTCATAGGAAGCATTATTGAAACGTACTGAACGAAAGAAGTGATCAATCCTGCGCTATAATTACTACCGAGCTTTTCAATATTAATAAAAATGAAATTGTCATCACTATAATAGCCAGAAAAGAACTCTGAAAGCGTAACGTCTTGAGGAATTTTTAACGCCGTATCCCCTATTTTGGCAATTCCATTCCTGACCAGAAAGTAGTCAAACGCCTTTACAAAATCACCATCAGGTTCACTTAGGTCTGATAAGTCTGTATTTATGAAAACAAGCCGAAATAAATTGGAGTTCACTATCCGTTGAGCGTTGAAAAAATAATCAAGGATCCTCTTTCGATTACGAATCAACCTCTCATTATCTGATGAAAGATTAGAAGAGTGGCGTCGGTAACCAAAAATAAAACTCCTCACAGAGGAAACTTTAATACCATTTACTTGGAAAAAAATATAAGTAGCAAATCCATCCTGACTGTCAATACCCAGGTCAGTAAAACTTAAGCCCTTTAACAATGAACTCCTTAAAAGAGTGCATGCGCCATGAAATCCTACGCCAGCTTCCTCTCGAGGAGCCGCGATACGCCTAACAACACGGCTATTATGGTCAACTATGCTCCATGACCCATACACAGCACCAATATCATTTGAATTATCAATTGACGATAACAGCGTCTTGATAGCGTTGGGATACAAAAAGTCATCTGCATCCAAGCGCATAATAAATTCATATTTATCTAGATATTGTTCATAAACCTCATTTATCACTAGAGGTAATTTCCCAGGGATATTCCTAATATCAAAATCTTCAACAACTCTTTCTAAATGCTGGAAATCTTGCTCCGAATCAGTCGTATTGATAACTACAACATCAAAGCCACATGTTTTTAAATTTTCATGAAGGGACGATATACATTCTTCAATATAATCCCAATGGGCATGGAATAAGACATATATTAATAATTTATTTTTATTCACAAATATCTCGTTCCAGCAAAAATTGGCCCTGTGCTAAGTCCTTGTTGACTGTTTTGCCTATTAAATCCAAGAATAGTAGCCCACCATTAATCGGCCGTTTCTCAATTAAATCGTCACTGACAATAATAGCGCCTGAAGAAAGATTGTGCTTCAAATATGCGCCGCGCCTAAATGTCATGTGGTGATTGTTATCAATCTCACTCTGTGTTGGTGCCTTATTCTCCGAGCCCCCCACTTCAAGTACTTTCTCAAAGAAATGGTTGAGATCGTGAATATCTTTAGAGTTCAAACTCACTTGATGGTCCCTAAATGCCATGTTTTCTTTGTTATCCGTAAAATGAAATTCGAGCATTTCGGCTCCCCTCAGCGACGCGACCTCAAGGGCAAAGGTACCTACAGTATGATCAGAATAACCAACGCAACAATTAAACTTTAGGTATTCATCCATCACGTTAATATTAGCCTCGCCCATAGGGATAGGGTACATAGACGTGCATTGCAGAACATATAAAAATTCTCGCTGATTATAAATAGGATTGATTTCTCTAAGAATAGCTACAGACGAGCTCACTTCATCAAATGTACAAAGGCCAGTTGAAAGAATTATTGGCTTAGCCGTTAACGCAGCCTGCTTAAGAAAACTATAAGACACGGCGTCACCTGATCCTATTTTCACATGCGTAAGATACTTTGCTAAGTGTTTATATGAATCAACATCCCAAATCGATGTTAGGTATTGCTTGCCTTGGTTTGTGATCAATTCTGCTAAAGCAATATGTTGATCGATCGATAACTCGAACGTTTTGAAATGGGCCCATCTATCGGGAGAAAAAGTTTTCTCAACAAGGGTATCGGCAAAATAAGTCTGTAATTTCACAAAATCAACATCACAATCCAGCGCCATATGCACTAACTCTTTGGCTTTACCGAAGTCCCCTTGATGGTTACCACCAATTTCCGCAATCAATAATGGTTTTTTAAACATAATTTTTTCTCCAATTAAATAATGACGCAAGTATTACCCAAGCAAACAAATTAAAAAAACCTGATCCAAACGAGATGTAGCATATTGTTGAAAACCAAATGAAATTAAATATGCGTAAGTCTTTTATTAGTAACTTAGGCAGTTTTTTTATTATGAAAAATACTAGAGTTGAAAATAATATTATTCCCAAATTCACCATTTCTTTTGGCGCCCCGGTTCCACCGTATGACATGCTATCACCGACGACTAACTCTGATGACTCGAAATAACCAAAACCCCTAGGTAAGAGCGACAGAAAACCATCACCAATTAATTGAGTATAGGCTAAACCATACGGATAAAGTCTTGTATACAATGAAGAGCCGCTATGGTCAAAAGAGGTACTCTCGCGCACGGAGAGCACAGACAAAAAGCCTAACTCATTGAGCATAGAGCCGATAATTATAGGCGTCACCAAAATAACCAACGTACCAACTCGCCTCATAAAAAGGGTGTTGAGCATATTAGTCCAAAATACACCCAAATAAACCAGCACGTACACCCAAGAGAAATTGCTTTTAGATACGAGCATCAGGATGCATAAGATACAAAATACCGCAAGTTTATTAACGCCTTTATAAATTAAAGAAGCGCAAAATATCGCTGAAGAAAAACAAAAGTTAAATAATTCAAAATGAAATCCACCAAATCGATAGGCCGAGCCATCGTAAAATATAAATTCTGGCTTTCGAAAAACTGTATAGACACACAAGCTTAAGACAATAGAAGACAAAAATACCCGACTATAATTATGCAGTATGAAATCAGCGCTTCGATGCCCATGCGACTGAATCAAATTAAACAATAGGAAAAAAAGCAAGAACTTCAAGCAAGAATTAATTAGATGAGATGTTTCCACATTACCAGCTATATATGAAAAAATGCTAACCGCCAAGGTAATATATATAGGCAGCAAAATACTGTCAGTAGACACTTTGAAGGTGGAATTCTGGATATTTGCCGTAAGAAATAGCGCCAAACATAGAGGGTAAAATATATAGACTAAGCCGTCTTCGATGCCAACGAAGTTACTAATATTACCGTATGGCAGTATTAGAATCATTATCAACAATACTGATTTATAAAGGGGTACTTTAATATCCATATTTCAACGCACTTTTGTCTTGACTAAATAGTAAATTAGTTTCGCAAAATAATAGGGAGCTAAAATGAGTTTTGAAACATTAGATAAATTTGGCTGTTTAAGTGCCCTTGCAAAAAGCATTAAATCTTTATCAAAAACGAAATCGTACCGCGCACTAATTTTTGGTACTACATCTAAATATCTGTCGCCCATCCTTGTCATTTTTGTATAAGTAAACCCATCATTATTCCCATAATAATTATTGGCATGCTGCCGATAAAAATACACCGGTTTATCAAGATAAGTGATTTTTCCCCTAGTCAAGCAAACATAATTAATCCAAAAGTCCTCAAACAACATATCAGGCGGTGGAGGCAACTTCGACATCAAAATTTCTTTTTTACAAAAAAACATACCTTTAGGTAAAGAGCGACCTTTCCCTAAAAATTTTAGTGGGTTTTTTATCTTTGAATGTTGCAATCGCAACTTTTCTCCTTGAACAATCCAAAAATCATGAATGATTACATCACCTTCAAAAAATTTAGGGTGAAGATACTGAAGGTCTAAATAGTCATCTCCGTCTACAAACTTTATCCAGTCACTATTACATTGCTGAATACCATAAAAAGTAGCGGCAACCTTTCCATTCTCTGGGTTCCTGAAACACTTAATATTTTTATTACTTTCTTGGAATTTAGCAATGATATTAGTCGTTTCATCATCTGAGTGATCATCGATTATAATAATTTCGTAGTCAAAACAATCATCATCGAAAGCTAGAATTGACGACAGCATTTCAGAAATATACTTCTCTTCATTTTTTACAATTGCGAGAAAGGAAATATTTATCATTTGAAATAATTAACCGCTTTTAAATATTCACTCTTTGTATCTATAGGGAATACATTATGCGATGGGCACTCCAAATCTAGTCGTTTCAATTCTTTATTGACATAAAAATAAGGGAATATGTGCTCACGCTCGTAATTGGATGGATTCACAGTAATTGAGCATTTGTCTTTTCGAATGATTTCAACACTTGTTCCTGAATGATTTGCACAATTTACATTCGTAAAAATATCGTAATCATCATCAAGAGAATCGTAGCATTTTTTGAAATAGCTAGGATAGAATAGCAAATTATCGCAATTTAGCCTTTGAATGTAAGTGCTATCTAGTTGTTTAGATGCTTCTACAAACCTATCTAAGACATTGTTTTCAGAGCCTGCAAAAAAGCGATAATTATTGCTGACTAAAAACTCTCTCAAATCACTATTCTCATAATTATCAGGTATAGCAAATATATATTCATCTGTATTTTGTAAAACTTTCTCCAAAATAATTTCTATCAATGCCTTGCCATTTATTTTTAGCAAAACTTTACTAGGCAGCCTTGATGAAGTCTGCCTAGCGATCAAAACCACCCCCACCTTATTTAACTTTTCTTGCTGGGCTACCAACATAAACTCCTTGTTCCGTTATCGATTTCACAACAGTGGCATTGGCCCCTATGATAGACCCAGATACGATCCGGACTCCCGGAAGTATTACGGCATGTGCGCCAATCCAAACGTTATCTTCTATAACAATTTTTGCCACAACATTATCTTGCTGATTAAAGGGCTTATCAAAGGACATCCCATGATTAGAGTCCACAATGTAAACATTTGGCGCGATCATACAATTGCTCCCGATTTTGATTTCTCCGGAGCTAATAATGATGGTGCTAAAGCCAATCGTTGTGTTCTCGCCAATTAAAAGATTTGAGTCGCGAGTTGCGCAACCAACTATTGAATTGCGTTTAAAATATACACCTTTACTAATATCTATATTTTTCCGGAAGCGATACAAACTTGAACCATATTCAAAAAAAACAGATCTATCGCAGCCATATTTGATATAGCTAACAATATTCCACAAAAAATCTATAAAAGTAGGACGATTGTTTTTCCTGAACTGACTCACAATTGCTCCCAAAATACCACATTACTCGCAACGATCGATTTGTCGTAAGTTATAACAATATCAGCTGAATCAATAATATCAGCAACGGTCGACATCGATTTGTATTTTTTGAGCTGCTCATTCATTTTTTGCTCATCAGCAAGGATAATTATCTTTTTGTTATTAATTAAACCGAGAATATCAATTATTGGTGAATTTTTATAATCGCCAGTTTGCGGTTTAAATTCTAGCCCTATAAACCCTATAACCTGCTGGCTTAACTGTTCAATTTTTCTCGACCAAACTCGTTTATGATTTTCATTCACCTCGATTAGTCGAGAAAATAAATTGTCTCCATCATTCGTCGCTAGAGACAGCGCAAAGGTATCCTTAGGGAGACAAGGACCACCAAATGGAAGCCCTGGCTTGAGATACGCTTTTGAAATGTTGAGTACTTCATCTTTTGCAAAAAGATCCATCACTAAAGTAGGATCGATATCCTTACTCCAGAGTAAATTATTTATCTCATTAGCAAAGCAAACCTTAAGTGCGTGAAAGCTATTACATGCCAACTTTAATGTTATTGCTTCAGCTGCGCTGCAAAATTGGACATCATGCGCATTTTTTTTAATTAATTTAAGTAAAAAATTATTCGTATCTACTGCGTCTGAACCGATAACCGTCAATGACGGGCTATTGAAATCGTTCCAACATTTACCTTCTCGAAGAAATTCAGGGAAAAATATCACTTTGTTACTGTATTTTTCAGACAATATCTTAAATAAATGAGGATCATCAACTGTGGATCTTATCCAAATTGTAGCATCGGGGTTTAAATTTGAAATTTGATCAAGAACCGAATGGACAATAGATAAGTCCAAGCCTCCATCGCATGCGTTGGTAGGTACTGCTATTATTATATCTGAGCACTGTGCAAGATCATTTAGATCATTAGTCAAATTTAGGTCGTTATAACACGAACTAAAGTGCTCATACATATGCTTGTCATAAATATGCAGCCGACCACTACTTAAATCCTTGATAAGTTTTGAAGAGATATCAAAACCGATAGTACTATCAGAATATTTTGAAAATCCTAAAAAGCTAGTAAACCCTACGTAGCCTAAACCGACAACTCCCAACATAATTTATCCTAATATCCGTCTTAGTATTTTATAAACATAAACATCATGCTTCATTAACTCATTGAAATAATCACTATCACTACTGACCATTTTTTCTTTAAATAGGGACCACATATTTCCAACGCCCTTGTCATTTTCAGAAATTTCATCAAAAATGAAGTTTTTTGCACGACATCTCTTGAAATCAAAAATGGCCAAAGAACTCTCACCTGTCGAAATGGAGATAAACTCTTTGTCGAAAATCGGTGACGACTTTGCAATATACTCAATATTGGAAACTGCCCCGGATCTATGCCTCAGGAGAAGAGCTATATTTTCGCGTTTTTCTTTGTTAATACAGAGATCAAAATCAAAAACACTAATCTCTTCAATCTCACCTAGCAAATAAACAGCAAGATCCAAGTGATGCACCATCTCTCCTATCAGTCTTCCACCTTCAAAATATACTCTATCTTGGCATGTTTTAGTTTCGACATTAAATTTGAACTGGAGGTATAAATCTGATTTAACTGAAGTATCTCTAACAAAGCGGTTTACTAATGCTATATAGTCAGAATATCTTCTCGCCATCAATCCAATAATCATCTTGGAGCTAACCAGCTCTAAATAATCATCAATTTCGTTAACACTACTTACAATGGGCTTATCGACAAATATAGCATCGTAAGTTTTAACGTTTTTGATACACTGAAGATGTTCTCCATGAGGTGTTGAAATAATAATACTCTTTGATTTCTCACTAATTGTTTTTTGACTACTCTTTGGGCTATGTGTGAAAATATTTTTTACCGGTATATCTAACGCCTGGAGCGCCGGAAAATGCGAGTCTTTAAAAAAATTGGAATATCCGTAAACGTCAACATCATCTAGATGATTTAGCGCCATAATTGGAGTTTCAGAATCTAAAGTAAAAGCCGGCATGGGATTGTCAAAGATTTCCCAATTGAAAAAATAGCCCAGAGATTTAGATTCAAATACCTTTTCTAAGTTAGTGTCCTCAGATAGAGAAACAAAGGGGATCGATTCAAAATTAACTAACTTATTATCTATTAGATAAATAGATCTCCTAATCAATTGATCAATTGAAGGGCCTGACTCATACTCAACAGTCGATTTATCAATACCATTTTCAAAATTATATTCAGATCGTCCTGACCCGTATGAATATGCAGTAATAAAATTTAAGCGTTTGCTATAAAAGACTGAACGCGCAATGTTCAAATCAGCAGCCCCAACTAAAATCACGTCACCGCAAGTCTTAATTCTCTCTAAATAGTTCCGCCAATCATCATCATTTAAAATAGGCGCTGTATTAATAACAACATCGTATTCTTGATTACACGACTGAAAGTTAGCTGGAGTGTAGAAAACATTCGCGCCGTTTGACATAGATATATTTTTGTTAGTATCAAATTTATCGACTATGTCCACACAAATCGACATAGATTTGTATATCTGTAAAATGAACTGCCCAAGAAGACCAGCACCAATAATTAAAACACTATCGCCAGGGGATACTTTCGATTTCATTACGCTGTTTAAGGCAATCGATACTACCGGCGCTGCCGCATATTCCATATTCTTTGATACAGGAAAAACAAGTCCCGCAGGCATAACATTCAAAGATGCATGAATTGCTTTTGGTCCCGCACATACAACGTATTGGTTTTTATGCAATGTTTTTACATTTTTACCGTATTCTATTACGCGCCCAAAGGATGAATAACCTGTCTCTGACTCAACAGCCAACTGATTATTGAGTTTTTTAAATAAGGTACTGAAGTCTCCTCGGCTTAATAAGTCCTTTATCTGAGCCTGGTATTTAATTGCTTTTTTAAGTACTGATAATTGCACATTCGCTTTACTTGCAGACTCAGTTCCAACTGAATAAAAAGAGCTAACTACTTCAACAAGGACATCATTGCAGCCCAACACCGGACTATTAGTCTCTTTCACTGCTATATCATCTTTTGATATTAAAATTTTATACATTTACTTTAAGCCTCATCAATCGACGTACCTTATTGCCAGCCAGCAATGACCACTCTAATTTGTAATACATACATTTTTCTCTGTTACCGTAATCAGGATAATAAAATCCTTCAGACAGCGTCTCAGATGACAACCAATTGAAATTAAAGTCTAGGCGTTCACCCAATAACACATTGTTTTCAACCATATCTGAATTTAATGCGAACAGATTCTTGACTATCCCATGACCTACCGCAACGTCAATAATTCTTTGCGTCTTAAAAAGGAAGTACCGTCGAATCGATTTTGTTTTATAACTATTAACAAAAACTACGTAATGTTTTTTAACAAGACAAAACGTTTCATGATTTTTACTGCGCACAAATTTACTTTTATATTCAACGCCCGGGGTGTCAACAAAATACGGTAAATTATGGAACTCCCTACGACAATGAAACGGCTCAAACTTATATTTATATATACCTACATCGTAAATAATAGTAGAGCGATCTTTTTCAATAACTAAATGTCCGTAATCATCATGGAAATGACCACCTGTACCAAATTTAGAATCATGTATATTGTTAATAAAGAGATAAGAGTCATCCTCTAAACTATGGACGTACACGCTTTCCATTAGATCAAGTTTTACTTCTGATGTACCTTTATGACTAATATCCTTATCGATGAGAAATGTACCATCCCGATCGCCAAAATTTACATTAGCCAGAATCTGATACTGCCCAATGAAACCATCGACACAATTTTTTAGTTGTGGGCTCTGACAGAGTTGCTGGGTTGTGATTTTACTATTTGAAACCAGATCATGGATGCAACTAACCACACCCAAATGGTAATAGGTAGAACCTTCATTGAGGAGGCCATTCTCGATCCTAATTTCCAAAAAATTTAACAGCTTGCGAGAGGTATCGATCCTATAAAAAAAATTTAGAAAGTTAAAGTTAAAGTAAAGGACATAAAACTGATGATTATTACTTCTGTCTCTTAATTTATAGCCTTCTCTTTTTAGATAGAGATCTGGGCATAATAAATTTGCACAAAAAGTCAAATGTAAGAATATTTTGACTCGCAACCGGCAAGATATATTGCTATTTAAGACATAATAACCACGAATAGAAAGCTCCATAGTATTTTCATAATTTATAGGCCCATGTGAGAGACAATCTGCAATTGTAGCTTCAAAATCCTGTAAATTTGAAACTTCTTTGAAACGATAACTTTCCCACAACTCTCGCTTATCTACATCTATTTTTTTGATACTCGGCGCTTTCTTCCAGAAAAATATCATGTAATACAGCAAAAACATACTATACAAAATATAGGACTCAAGCCTTACGCTGGTATATTTTTCCACCAGCCTGTAGAAAACAAAGAAAACTCTATTTAATGGCATTTTCTATTAATTCACACAAGTCATCATCTAAACCCATGAAAATCCCCTTTGAATCAAAAAACTCTTTGTTTACCAAGTTAGAGCTGATGATAACTTTCAAGCCTAAGCTTATGCCCTCCCGAGGGCTGTAAAGCAGGGTATTTTCACGATTAGTAAGACATACCATAACTTTTGAATGCGCTAATATTTCAAAATAAGATCGTTTTGAAATATAACCAGTAAAAAATGCCGCCCCCATGACTTGTATATCATCCGGAAGTTTTTTGAAGTTACCCGTAATTTTAGCTTTGAAGCCTTTTCTCTCTAATTGCATGCACGTTTGAATGATATATTCGATCGGCTCATCAGAATTAAGTGAGCAAGAGAATAAAACGTCGTTATTTTTCTCATCAGTTTTGAACTCTGATAAATCAGGGTATGGCGTATAAACAACACAACTATCCAGCGGGTAGTTGTGTTTCACTGCAGTATTGTGAACGATTAATTTGCACCTGAAAAAAACTTTCGCGGCTAACAAGTAAATAACATTAACGATATACCTGAGATACTTCCCCGCTTCTTTTTCAACTGCACAGTTGTGACAGTCAATAAATACTTTTTTATTAAATAATTTAATAATTAACAAAATATTTAATATTAAATTTCCATCGTATTCGATCACCACGTTACTTGTAGAAATTTTCACCGTTTTTAGATGAGCCAACACACGAAATATATTTGTGATAGTGGTTTTGACATTTATCCCTAAGTCAAAATCTATAAATGCGGTCTTATAAAATTTAGGTATACTATCTGAACGAGGACTCTTGTTGACTCCGATATATGTACAGTCTAAAAAGATATCATCAGTCATATTACAGCCTTAAATCACTCATTTCTTTACTTAGGGCGCCTTTAAGATCAAATAAAACGGAGACCTTTTCTAGTTTATCCTTTAACTCGAATTCGCCTTTGTTAACAAAGCAAGCATGAGGAACCGATAGAATAATACCGTCATACTTTGACCTTAACTCGCCAGCATGCTTTCGATTAAGCATCTCGCCTTCTGCTACAGGATCATAAACATCAACGCTAAAACCAAAATCCACCAATTCAGTGACTAAGTTAAAAATCTTAGTATTCCTAGTGTCTGGACAGTTTTCTTTAAATGTATATCCACAAACTAAAATTTTCGCAGCAGATAGATTGATCGATTTTTTTACCAATGCTTTCACAAAAATTGATATTGAGTGGTTAACCATTCCTTCATTAGTTCTTCTTCCAGACAATATGACTTCTGGATTAATGTTTAACGATTGAGCCAGACTAGCAAGATAATACGGATCCACACCAATACAGTGGCCTCCTACGAGTCCGGGGGAAAATCTCATAAAATTCCACTTGGTGGCAGCTGCAGCTATCACCTCTGATGTATCTATATCAAGTTTACTGAAAATTATAGATAATTCATTTACGAGAGCAATATTTAAATCTCTTTGAGTGTTTTCAATGACTTTAGCCGCTTCAGCCACCTTAATTGACGGGGCCTGATACGTCCCAGCATCGATGATCTCATTGTATAACTGGTCTATCACTTTTGCCGCTGCCGGGCAGCTACCCGAAGTAACTTTTTTGATATCTTTTAGTCGATGTATTTTATCTCCAGGATTAATGCGTTCGGGAGAATACCCACAGTAGAAGTCAATATTCAACTTTAGCTTACTGATTTTCTCGATTATGGGCACGCAGATATCTTCTGTGACCCCTGGATATACCGTAGATTCATAGATCACAATATCATTTGCCTTTATTACACCACCTATAACCTCACTAGCACTCTTAAGTGGTTTCAAATCAGGATTTTTGTCTCTAGTAATAGGCGTAGGAACCGTAACAATATATATATTAGTATCGTAGCTTTTCTCAAGGGTTGTGCAGAACTTGATCTTAATTAACTGATTCAATTCCTCTTTATTTAATTCATCTGTGACATCAATTCCGTCTTTCAACTGCTTTATTCTGTTCGCATTGATATCGAAGCCTACCACATCAAATTTCTTAGAAAATGCTACAGCTAGCGGCAAGCCAACATAACCGAGTCCAATGATACAGATTTTGTTAACTTTCATGTCCTATTCCCATAGTAAGATCTATACCAAGCAATAAAATCAGACACTCCCTCTTCGACGCTTTTAGTCGGTGAATAACCTAAAGCTTTGTTGAGGAGGGAAATGCTAGAGTAAGTGTCTGGGACATCTCCTGGCTGAATCGGAACGAGTTTATAATTGGCTTTCTTGCCCAAACATTTTTCTATCTCAGCAATGTAGTCCAATAATTTTATTGGCTCCGAACTACCGATATTAAATATATTCCAAGGTGCATGGCTTGACGAATTATCTGGGTTTTCAGATGTCCAGTCTGGGTTTGGCTTAGCCGGGTTCATACAACATTTAATAATTCCATCAACAATATCATCAATATAAGTGAAGTCTCTTTTATGATTACCGAAATTAAATACGGAAAACTCTTCATCCTCTATTATTGCTTTTGTAAATTTAAATAACGCCATATCTGGCCGCCCCCAAGGCCCATATACTGTAAAGAACCGCAATCCCGTCGTAGGAAGTCCAAATAATGATGAATAAGAATGCGCTATAACTTCATTTGCTTTCTTAGTGGCGGCGTACAAGCTTAGCTGATGCGACGTTGAATCCATTTCCGAAAATGGCATTTTTGTATTCGCGCCATATACACTTGAACTGCTTGCATAGACGAAGTTTTTGACCTTCGCAGTTTTTGCTATTTCAATAATATTTGCAAAACCTACTATATTAGACTGAATGTATGCACTTGGATTCTCAATTGAATATCTAACTCCCGCCTGTGCCGCTAGGTTTACTACAATTTCTGGTTCATATTCATCAAAAACACTAGATACGTCAGCGCGATCAGCTATATCTAACTTACGAAAGGTGAAATTATTGTAATTTTCAAGTATCTCGAGCCTATCTTTTTTTAGCTGAACATCATAATAGTCATTCAAATTATCGACACCAATGACACGGTTACCCTCATCCAGAAGCCTTTTACAAACGTGAAATCCAATAAAACCAGCAGCACCCGTTACTAAAATCATTTTTTTACCCAATGTGAATATATTGATATTTTAAGCCATCTTGACGTTAAATTATTTCTCTAGTCAAACTGACGAACAAATTCATCGACAGTATCTTGAAAACGAACAAACATAGATTCAGTTAGGCCATGATGAAGCGGTAACAAAACCCCCCTTTCCATCACCCTGTCAGAATTAGGATATCCCTCAGGAACAGTGCGCTTAGAGATGTTTTTGCACATTGGCTGCCTTAAGATATTACCGGTGAATACTACCCTTGTTTGAATATTTCGCTTTTCCAGAAAAATTTGAAATTCTTTTCGCGTAAATGGAGCGTCATCCTTAATTAAAATAGGAAACGCCAACCAAGCGGTATCACAGTCATTAGTTTCTTCTGGGTTTGAGAAGTAGTTAGCGTGCTTTTCAAAAAACCTGCATTGACGAGTAAAATTATCCTGCCGAGTAGCAATATTTTGATCAAGTTTATCCAACTGCACCATTCCGAAAGACGCACCTATTTCACTACCTTCGAGATTATACCCAACAGTTTCGAAGACAAACTTCGCGTCGTAATCAATGCCATCAAGATTCACGTTAAAGCGATTTTCAATCGCTTCGCTCTGCTCATCAAATAATGAAGAGCTCCTTCCCCATGATCTCAATAATTTTGCCCTCTCCATTACCTGCCTATCATTAATCGCTAAAGCACCGCCATTGCCTGCACAATTAATAATATGTGAACCGTAAAAACTAGTTATGGACATATCAGAATAATAACCTGAAGATTTACCTCCAATTGTCGCTCCTAAAGTATCTGCGGAATCCTCAATAACTATTAATTTATACTTATCTGCTATCTTACGAATTTCGGCCCAATCACATAAATTACCCATTAAATTTGGAGCCAAAATTGCAACCGTTTTATCAGTTACTTGGCTCTCAATTTTACTAACGTCCACGCAATACGTCAGTGGCTCAACATCAATAAAGACAGGTATTAAATTATTCTTCACCAAACAACCAATAGATGTCGAGAAAGTAAGCGCTGGAGTTATAACCTCTGAACCTGCAGGAAAACCAAAGGCTTCAACACCAATATATAGAGCGGACGATCCTGAATTAACATATAGACAATGTTCTTTATTAAACAGTTCGGCTATTCTTCCTTCAAATTGTCGTGAGTACTTACCCATCTGGGTTGACTCAGACAAACATTTCACAACGGCATCAATTTCTTCTTGCCCATACACGGTTTTTGCATAGGATATCTGCTCTAATTCACTCATATTTTCCTCATTATCAGTTAGTCTGTTCAAATCTTCTTATTTCTTCGAGACAAAGCTCTTTAGCACACTTTCCAGACAGCATACTTTTATGCCAAGTAACAATGCTGTCAAGAGTACTTTTTAACCGCCAGCGAGGGCACCAATTAAGTCGTGATTGTGCCTTTGAAATATCAAGCTTTAATAACTGAGCTTCATGTGCATGCTCTAAGTCGTCACATTTCCACTCGGCACCATCCCCCCACGCCTTTGTTAAATATTCGACAACATCGCCCACAGGTCTTACGTCTGTATCAAGAGGACCAAAATTCCATCCTCCAGCATATTCGTCTCCATTCATATAAAGCTTCTCCGCTAAGCATAAGTAACCTGAAAGCGGCTCAAGAACGTGCTGCCATGGTCGAGTCGCAAGAGGGTTACGCACCAACACAGGCTCCTTACTCCGAAACGATTTTATAATATCCGGAATCAATCTATCTGCAGCCCAATCTCCGCCACCAACTACATTGCCAGCCCTTGCGGTCGCGATTGAGGCTGTACCAGGGCCATTAAAAAATGAATTTCTATAGCAGGACGTTACCAACTCAGCGCACCCTTTACTATTGCTGTAAGGATCGAAACCACCCATCGGCTCATTTTCACGATATCCCCAGACCCATTCCCTGTTTTCATAGCATTTATCTGTGGTTACGTTTACAACAGCCTTTACTGAACTAATAGCTCTTACCGCTTCGAAAAGGTTTACCGTCCCCATTACGTTAGTACTATAAGTTTCAACTGGATTATCATATGACCTCTTAACGAGCGGTTGGGCTGCCATATGAATAACGATCTCAGGGTTAAATTGACTGATATTTTCTGTAAGACAATCCAAGTCCCTTATGTCACCTATAACTGATTCCATCCCAGAAGCAACTTCCGCAGCACTAAACAAACTGGGCTCCGTATTTGGCGCCAAAGAATAACCTTTTAAAAAAGCGCCTCTGTCTTGCAACCATAAACTTAGCCATGCACCCTTAAAACCCGTATGCCCAGTAATAAATACTTTCTTACCTGCCCAAAAATTTGAATTAATCATTATATCTCTACCAGGTTTTCCACGGAGCATTGCCTGCATCCCACAACGTCTCTAGTAACGTCTTATCTCTAAGCGTATCCATGGGCTGCCAGAACCCAGGGTGATAAAAAGACATCAATTCACCATCTACAGCTAACGACCGCAAAGGCTCTTGCTCCCAAAGACACGCGGGGCCAAACACTCTACTCAATACTTTTGGGGACAATACAAAGAATCCCCCATTAATCAAAGCACCATCTCCCTGAGGCTTTTCCATAAAACTATTGACCTGCGATGCTTTAATTTCAAGAGCACCAAAACGACCAGGAGGAGCAACAGCAGTAACAGTGGCTAACTTACCATGCTCCTTATGGAACTTAATTAGCGACGAAATATCTACATCACTGACCCCATCACCATAAGTCAAACAGAAGGATTCCTCATCGGCAATATAGCTTGCAACCGCCGCTAGTCGGCCACCTGTTTGAGCATTATCACCCGTATCAACCAAAGTCACCTTCCAAGGCTCTACTCGACCATCATGAACTTCCATCCGATTTTCATCCATATGGAAAGTTACGTCAGATTGATGAAGAAAATAATTAGCAAAATATTCTTTAATGACATAGCCTTTGTAACCACAGCAAATAATAAATTCATTAACGCCATGTGAAGAATACATTTTCATAATGTGCCATAAGATAGGCTTTCCACCTACCTCAATCATTGGCTTAGGCTTCAAATCAGTTTCTTCGCTTATTCTAGTACCAAAACCACCAGCAAGAATTACTGCTTTCATAATTTATTCCCTGACTTCAAATACAATAATTAGATATATCAATGGTAATTTTAATTTACAGAGCATGAAAAACGCATTGCACCTTCTTAGAGCATAACTACGCCGCTAATTGCGTTTAAAAATAGCGTAAAGCCACACTAATCAGTTAATCGACCGTATCTGTCGTCGATTCTGACGATATCGTCTTCACCCAAATAACTACCCGACTGCACTTCAATTAACTCAAGTTCGACTTTTCCTGGATTTTCAAGCGAGTGAACAATGCCAATAGGAATGTAGGTAGACTCATTTTCCGAAAGTAAAAATGTTTTATCTCCATTTGTTACCCTCGCCGTTCCCGACACTACAACCCAATGCTCTGCACGATGATGGTGCATTTGAACACTTAATTTAGCACCCGGCTTAACAGTAATACGCTTCGCCTGGTAACGATCACCACTATCAATCGAGTCATACTTACCCCATGGCCGGTAGACCTCTCGGTGGAGTTCCCATTCGCTTCTAGAGTCTCGCTTTAATTTTTCCGCAATGATTTTCACATCCTGCACTCTATCCTTGTGCGCCACCATTAATACATCTTTCGTAGAGACAATTACTAAATTATCCACGCCAACCGCTGCAACTAGTTTATTATCCGTCCGCACATAAGAATTTCTAGACTCATGAAGCATCACGTCGCCAACGACCGCGTTACCATTTTTATCTTTTTCACTAATGTCCCACAAAGATGACCAAGAGCCAATGTCACTCCACCCTGCATCCATCGGAACGACCACTGCATCATCCGTTTTTTCCATCACCGCATAGTCAATCGACTCACTTGGGCATAAGTTAAAGGCTGATTCATTGACTCTCAAAAAATCATTATCTTTTGAAATATCTTTCATTGATAGATGACAAGCCTTGTGTATATCTGAGCGATGCTTTTCAAGCTCCTCTAAGTAGCGGCTAGCCTTAAATAGGAACATACCGCTATTCCAGAAGTAATCCCCCGACTCGAGATACTCCGCCGCTACGTCTGAAGAAGGTTTTTCAATAAACTGATCTACTGTAAACCCGGCTCCACAGGGAGTACCACTTTTTATATAGCCATAACCTGTATTCGGCTCATGAGCTACAACACCAAAGGTGACGAGTTTCCCCGATTCAGCCAGTGGGATCGCATCAATGACTGCCTTAGTAAAGGCCGCTTCATCTTGAATGATATGATCAGCCGCCAACACTAACAACAGAGGATCCTCATCGTCTTTAAGTGACATCGCTGCGAGTGCTATAGCAGGAGCAGTATTTCTGCCCTCTGGCTCTAGTATAATTGAACCTAGTTTATTAATTTCACGTAACTGCTCTGCCACAAAGAAGCGGTGCTCTTCATTACATATAGTTATGGTCGACTCAATATTTAAGCCCTCTAGCCTATTCACCGTGGACTGAAGCATAGTGTCATCGCCATGCAACCTTAGAAACTGTTTAGGGTGTGCAGCGCGCGAGAGTGGCCACAGTCGCGTACCAGACCCTCCTGCCATAATGACTGGACAAATACTCACATCAATTCCTCTTTATAAATTATCTTAACAAAACAGTACATGCGTACCGTTTAATTATTCTTTTATAGCCTCCAGAAACTCTGAGAACTATCCTTTAAAATACGATAAGAGCCTTTATCGAACCCTACCAATCACTCTTTTCAATCAGTTCTTTAATAACCTGCCTGGTATCAGGATCGCGCATGCCCACCGCCAAGTTTGCACTCAAAAAGCCCTGCTTATTGCCACAGTCAAAGATCCCAGCGTCAGTCTCAAAGGCATTCAACCCGTCACGCTTAAGCAGCTCATCCAGCGCGTCGGTCAGCTGTATCTCTCCGCCCACACCCGCAACGGTCGTCTCGAGCAGATCCAACACTTTAGAGGGAAGAATGTAGCGACCCAGCACGGCTAAGTTGGAGGGTGCATCTGCTGGGGAGGGTTTTTCGACCAAGCCCTTTAGGGAAATACTTTTAAAGAGCTTACTCGCCTGATCACCCAAGTCAGCAACACCATAATTTTCAATCGCATCCAAACCAACACGCTCAACCATGACCTGACCCACACCGGTCTCATTCCAGGCATCCGTCATGGCGGCAAAGCTATAATCTTTATCCCGCGATTCTTGATCGAGCACCAGAACATCGGGCAGCAGCACCGCAAAGGGTTCGTTATTTAATAAATGCTTTGCACAGAGAACCGCGTGCCCCAGCCCCAGCGCATCACTCTGCCGAACAGAGGTCACCGTGACATGACCAGGTATGATGTTTTTAACCGTGCCCAGAATGGTCTCTTTGCCCTTCTTCTCTAGCCGGTGCTCAAGCTCATAGTGCGCATCAAA
>Ga0209279_10000394_pt1 | contig 28914 bp, 21 predicted proteins | sample CoawatmetaG00DNA_3_FD_187508 | JGI IMG/M metagenome (GOLD analysis project Ga0209279, IMG submission 187508) | Marine microbial communities from the West Antarctic Peninsula - Coastal water metaG006-DNA (SPAdes) (version 2) | ecosystem: Environmental > Aquatic > Marine > Coastal ...
AGATAGAGCAGCTGCAAAAGCAGGAGCAACTGCACTTATTGCTGCTAAAACAGTATCAAGTCAGAATAGACAAAGATACGAAAAAGCACTAACTGACAGATTAGCAAATTCTAGTCCAGGCGACCAAATAATTAAAATGGTTGATGCAGTAACTAAGATGTATAAAGATTCTGTTGACAAACAATTAACTATGCTAAAAAAGAAAAAAGTTTCTTCTGGTTGGAATGATTCTGCTAGTAAAATTGATAGAGCATTCCGCGATATTATGAAAGAGTTTGAATACTATTTAAGAGCAGAAAACTCAGTTATTAAAGGTGCTGCAAAGGATAAAGAAAATGCAGCTAAGTTAAAGGCTGGTGATAAAGACGCTTGGAGCGAAGAAAAGTATTACCAAAAAGAAACGCTTAAATACGCAAGAAGTATACAGACAAACTTTAAAGAATTAAAGGCTAATCTTAAAAAAATAGATTCTTCTAAAGACTATATGGATCTAAGATAATAAATAATAAAGGTGCAATTAAGTGACATATATTTTTATATGTCATTTTTTTTATTATAGTAATTAAACGTTTAACTAAAACAAATACATATGTACAAAAAAGATTACAAAAAAGACCGTCCTTATAATAAAGATGGCAATTTCAAAAAGTCAAACTTCAAAAGACATAGAAGAGAAGAGTTTTTTGTCCCAGGAAACGCAATGGCAGTAAAAGTACCGGACTCTAATTATGGAACATTAGAAAAAGCATTAAGGTATCTAAAGAAACAATTAAGGGATGATGATACCATGATGAGATTACGATCAAAAAAGTATTATGAAAAACCTTCACAAAAAAGAAAGATACAAAAAGAGGAGGCTATTCGAAACCAGCAATATCATGAAAGAATTAAGAAGGGATATGATAGGTGGCATCCATGCTGGACAGCCATAATCAATGGCCAGGCACAATAAACACAACTATTTTTATAAAGGGAACAATTTTTTGTTCCCTTTTTTATTTTTCGTATATCTGTATATATTTATATTAGATAATCAAAATTGTCGAAAAATACCTTATCCTGATATAAGTGTAAAAGGCAAATTATAAAACACAATTAAGATTCACAATAATCTTATTTCCAAAAAAAAATTTTAGGAGAAAAACTATGGCAAAATCAAATTTGCTTAAGGAAGCTATTGCTGATGCGAAAGCGGTTAGAGAAACTGCAATTGCAAATGCAAAACTGGCACTTGAAGAAGCATTTACACCAAAGCTACAATCTATGCTATCTAGAAAGATAGAAGAAGAAGCTGAACTAGAGGACGACGAAGAGTTAGAAGAACAAACTGATTCCTCACAAATCGGAAACGGCGACAATAAAGTCGACGTAGCTGATGGAGACGACGAAGAAAAATCTGAAACATCAAAAGCAGGAAACTTAGGATCCGAAGACAGTAACAATACTGTTGTTAAAGAAGGAGACGACGAAGAAGAGCTAGAAGAAGATGAAGAAGAAGAAGAACTCGCTGTTGAAGGAGAAGAGGAAGAAGAAGATCTTGACTTAGAAGCTATAATCAGAGAACTTGAAGGTGAAGATGAAGAAGAAGTTGTTGAAGATGAAGATTTAGAAACTGAACCTGTTGCTGATGAAACTGAAGAAGGTTATTCAGAAGAAGAAGAAACAGTTGAAGAAGACGAAGAAGAATTAGAAGCACCAGTTGAAGAAGACGAAGAAGAATTAGATTTAGAAGAAATCATTAGATCGTTAAGAGAAGAAGATGAAGATGAAGAAGTAGCAGAAACTGAAGAAGATGAAGAGCCAATGGTTCCAGAATCTAGACTTAGAGAAGCTTACAAAACTATCCAATCTTTGAAAGGAACTATCAATGAAGTTAATCTTTTGAACGCTAAACTTTTATTCTCAAATAAATTATTCAAATCGCATAATTTAACTGAGGGTCAAAAAATGAAAATTATTGAAACTTTCGATAGAGCTGTTTCAACAAGAGAAGTTAAATTAGTATATTCTACTTTAGCTGAATCTTTAAGCTCAGGAGCTAGTAAAAAACGTTCATTAAAAGAAGGATTTGCTTCCAAAGCTACACGATCAACTAAACCATCACGAAAAGTGATTGTTGAAGCGGATCAATTTACTAACAGAATGAAAAAATTAGCAGGATTATAATAATATAATCTTGTAAACAAAAAACACGGAGAAATTAAAAATGGCAAACATTTCAAATTTATTAAGTGATGCAGGAAACGCCCACCAAAGACAAATCGATGAAACAAGATCGTTAGTTGGAAAATGGGGTAAGACTGGCCTTTTAGAAGGATTAGACAAGGAGTATGACAAGTCAGGAATGGCTGTTCTTTTAGAGAACCAAGCTCGTCAACTAATCGATGAGGCTTCTCAAACTTCCCAGGGAACTGCATCAAAAGAACAATGGTCTGGAGTTGCATTACCACTAGTACGTAGAGTATTTGGTGAAATAGCAGCAAAAGATTTCGTATCGGTACAACCGATGAACCTACCATCAGGTCTAGTATTTTTCTTAGACTTTAAATATGGTCAATTAGCAGGAGTTAACGACGTAAAAGGTTACGCCGGAGACGTTCATGGTAATACATCTGCATCTAACCAAGACCCAAGAGGTGGTTTGTATGGAAATGCAATCGCTGGTGGCGGTAGATTCGGATATACAGCTAAACAAAGAACTGTATCAAACTTAGCATATACATCAGCATCTGCAACTTGGCAAGATGTTGGTTTTAGTGCTGACTTATCTGCATCTATTAACGCAGGTGAAATTAACAAAATATCTATTGCAAAAGGAAGTATAACAGACGGAACATTTGTAATTGATACTGACACTGTAAGAGGTGCAATTTATTCATCTTCAGTTGTTTCCACTACAGAAAACTTAAGTGCGTACAACTCTTACGATGCAGCATCTGACACAGTATACCTTTTCGTATCTGGTGCAGTAGCTGAGCCGGATTTAGTAGATGAAGGTAATCATACTTACTTTATTGGTGCTACTACTGAAGCAAATAGAAACGACTTTGAAATTGATAAAACTACAAACGTAGATGCTAACTTATCAACTCAAGACGTTGGTATCCCACAAGTTGATGTTGAATTAAGAAGTGAAGCAATTATTGCTAAAACAAGAAAGTTAAAAGCTGCTTGGTCTCCTGAATTCGCACAAGACTTGAATGCATACCACTCTATTGATGCTGAAGCTGAATTAACTTCTATGTTATCTGAGTACATTTCTATGGAAATTGACTTAGAAATCTTAGATATGTTAATCCAAAACGCTAACACTACTGACTACTGGTCAGCAGCGCTTGGTGAAGTTTACAGTACATCTGCAAATAGATTCTTAAGCCCAACGGCTGCAGAAGCTTATACTCAGTTCTCTTGGTTCCAAACATTAGGAACTAAAGTTCAGAAAGTATCTAATAAGATTCACCAAAAAACTCTTAGAGGTGGTGCAAACTTCTTAGTGACTTCCCCAGAAATCGCAACAATCCTAGAATCAATCCCTGGATATGCAGCTGATACTGATGGAACTCAATTGAACTTCGCAATGGGTGTTCAAAAAGTTGGTGCATTAAATAACAGATTCCAAGTTTACAAAAACCCTTACATGAAAGAAAATACTATCTTGTTAGGATTTAGAGGAACTCAATTCCTTGAAACTGGTGCTGTTTATGCTCCATACATTCCACTTATCATGACTCCTTTAGTTTACGATCCTACAAACTTTACTCCACGTAAAGGTGTAATGACTCGTTATGCTAAGAAAATGGTAAGACCAGAATTCTATGGTAAAATACAAGTTGCAGGTTTAGATAGAATCTAATACGTATTATATTATATATTTTATTAAAGGCCCTCTTCGGAGGGTCTTTTTTTATGTGAGCTTTTATATTTATAGTAAATAACTGTTAAATGGAGGTTTATGTATGGCAAATGACTTTATAAATGGTAAAAAAAATAACAAAAAAGGTTATCGTTTTTTACTTTCTTTAAATGAAGAACAAAAATTAGCAAAAGCCCAAATATTAGAAAATGATGTATCTATTATACTTGGAAAAGCAGGCAGTGGTAAAACCCTATTGGCATGTCAAATTGCACTTCACGGATTGTTAGAAAAAAGATATACAAAGATTGTTATAACAAGACCAACGATTAGTAAAGAAGATTTAGGACACCTTCCAGGAAATATGGAAGAAAAGATGAGTCCTTGGGTAGCACCAATATACGGAAATATGCACCAACTACTCAGAAAAGAAAGGGTAGAGGCAATGATATCCAAAGGCCAGATAGAAATTGTACCTGTAAGTTATATGAGAGGTAGAACTTTTCTAAATAGTTGTGTAATAGTTGATGAATGCCAAAACTTAGATCATGAACAAACCCTTATGATACTTCAAAGAATAGGCCTGCATTCTAAGATGATGTTCTGTGGAGATACAGACCAAGTAGACTTAAAAAAGAATGGTGATAGTGGACTAGGATTTTTAAGAAATGTAAAAAATGTTAAAGGTTTACATACAATAGAATTACTCACAAACCATAGACATCCAATATTAGAATCTATATTAAACTTCTATAAAAAACATAAATTTAACAATAATAATTGATATTTATATAAGAATGATACTGTAAATACTTTAGGGATAATATGGCAACAAATATAACAATATACAATGGATCACCAATTTTTACTAGTGGATCTAGTACACCTTTTGGATTATATGATAACGACACAAATTTCTGTTCAGAATCAATAAGCACTGTAGATTGGTGTGCCAAGCGATTAGGATATCCTATAGTAGATATTGAATTACAAGATCCAAGTTTCTTTGCATGTTTTGAAGAAGCTGTAACTGAATACAGTAGCCAAGTAAACTATTATAATATAAAGGAAAATCTTTTATCATTAAAAGGTACTCCTACAGGAAGCGATCTCACACATAAAGAAATTACCCCTAACCATGGAAGGTTAATAACACTAGCACAGAATTATGGATCAGAAGCCGGTGTAGGTGGTAGTGTAAGCCATTATAGTGCTTCCTTAAAAATATCATCATCAAAACAATCATATGATTTAACCAGTGCCACAACTTGGAACGACGCAGGCTCCACAGGCCTTTTTGGAGAATCAGAAACAGTAACTGCAGATTTACCTGATTGGGAAATTAAGCGTGTATTTTATGAAGGTACTCCTGCAATGACCCGTTATTTTGATCCATATATAGGAACAGGACAAGGTTCTGATCATTTATTAGACGGTTTCGGAATGGGCAATTATAGTCCAGCAATTAACTTTTTAATGATGCCACTATATGGAGATCTATTGAGAGTACAAGCCATAGAATTTAATGACCAAATAAGAAAATCTTCATATACTTTTGAATTAAGAAATAATAAGCTTAAGATTTTTCCTAGACCAACAGGTGCATATAATTTATGGGTAGAATATATTGTTAAATCAGAAAGATCAAACCCAACAAAAAATGGTAGTGTAGCTAGCTCTATAACTGATTTTTCAAATGCAACATATGATAATATGGTATATTCTAACATTAATCACCCAGGAAAACAGTGGATTAGAAAATATACGTTAGCATTAGTAAAAGAATTATTAGGTATAATACGAAGTAAATATAGTTCTATTCCAATACCTGGCGCAGAGGTAACTATTGACGGAGATGCATTGAGATCAGAAGCAGCTGCAGAAAAAGAAAATTTAATTGCCCAACTAAGAGAAGACTTAGATGCTTCTTCAAGAAGAAATCTCTTAGAAAGACAAAAAGAAGAATCTGAATTTATAGGTGAAACAATGAATAAAATTCCATATGGAATATATGTAGGGTAATATTATGGCATTATTTGGTGGAGCAAGAGACATAAGTTTATTTAGAACCCTAAATAGGGAACTAATCAATAAGATTATTGATATAGAAGTTGATATTTTTAAGAGTTCAGTGTATGATTCAGATGCTAATCTATATGGTGAAGCCATAAATAAAGTATATAAACCAGGTGTTAGGGTAAATTGTTTAATTACAACTGAAGACCAAGAATGGGATAGCAGTGAATTTGGAATGGATATAAATCAATCTGCAAGATTTGCATTTCTAAGAGACGACCTATTACCTGCAGGTAGTATTGGTACTCCGGCTGCAAATGTTGTTTTAGAGGTTGGTGATACGTTATTTTGGAATAATATTTATTGGGAGTTAGACTCTGTTATAGAAAATCAATTTATAGTTGGAAAAGACCCTGAAAATGATAAAGGATTTACAAGTGGAAATAGAAATGAATTTGGCTCTAGTTTTTCTATAATATGTGATGGCCACCAAACTAGAAAAAGCAGAGTACAATTAGACGATATACGAGCAGGATATAAGTACGGATTATATAACGAATAATTATGATAAAGAAACAAAACCGACATATAGAATTGGGTAATCAACAGTTACCAAAAAGTACTTCAACAACTACTTCCTCTGGAAAAATAATAAGTGATAGTAGAGCTAGCCAAGTACGAAAAGATTTCGACGATACTTCTCAAGACCCAAAGGTTGGTTTATATGATATAGATGAAGCAATATATTATTATTTTGAAAATGTAATACAACCAGTAGTAAAAGAAGGCAATAATGAAATAAAAGTACCTATTGTTTATGGTTCACCTGAAAGATGGTCGAGCGTTCAAAAATCAGGAGTATTTAGAGATGAAACTGGCAAAATTCAGCTTCCATTAATAATGTATAGAAGAACTGGTGTAGAAAAAAATAGAGACCTAAGTAGAAATTTAGATGCAAATAATCCAAATTTATTTGTTAGTTTTACCGACAATTATACATCTAGAAATAGATATGATAATTTTGATATTTTATTAGGTAGAAAACCAGTAAAAAGATTTCATAGAGTAATAATACCTGATTATGTACGATTAACATATGAATGTATAATATGGACAGATTTTATAGAACATCAAAATAAAATAGTTGAAGATATAAATTATGCATCAAACGCATATTGGGGTAAACCAAATTATTTTAAGTTTTTAGCAAATTTAGATTCTTTTGATATAGCTAATGATTTAACACAAGGATCAGATAGAATTTCTAAAGCATCCTTTACATTAAATATGTCAGGATATATAATACCAGATAATTTACAAAAACAAATGGATAATTTTGATCAAACAAATTATGGTGTCGCTGAAATAGTTTTAGGAACAGAAGTAGTAGGTGATATAAATGATGTATAATAAAAACCAAAGGTGTATAACAATAATGTTATATACGTTAACAATTAACGGAGAGTTATAAGATGAACCCAGAACAAGAAATTGCAGAAAAATTGCAAAAACACAGAGCAGAAAAACCGGCAGAAAAACAACCAGTATCATCAGCTGATATTAAAACAAAAACATTTTCTAGTGAAGAATTAGAAAAAATATCTTTAATAAAGGAAAAATATGATAATATTACATTAAGAATGGGCCAAGTTGTATTTGAGTTAAAAAACTTGGAACTAGAAGAATCAGAATTACATGTACATTTTGAAAAAACAAGAAAAGACGAAGTTGATTTCGCACAAGAATTAAATGATAAATATGGAAAAGGTACATTAGACATTTCAACGGGAATATTTACCCCTGTAGAATAACTTTGGCCAAACCAGTTATATTTATATATAGTTAGAAAAATATACACGTGCAAATACAATAGTATCACAGATATAATATAAAGAGGAGAAAAAAAACATGGCTGAAAGAATTGTTAGTCCAGGCGTTTTTACACAGGAAAACGACCTTTCATTTTTACCAGTAGGAGTTGGCGAGATTGGTGCAGCTATCCTTGGTAGAACAGAGAGAGGTCCAGCTTTTGAACCTGTTGTTGTACGCTCAATGGGAGATTTTGAATTACAATTTGGTAGTTCTACAAAAGGAACTTATGTTCCATTTACAGTAAAAGAATACATTAGAAGTGCAGGAGCTGTAACGATAGTTAGAGTTTTAGGTTTAGATGGGTATACTATTTCAAATCAAGTATTTATGTACGCTTCTGGTTCAACCAGTTGGAACAATGAATCAACTGCACAACTTGCAACAGATAAACATTTATTAGCCGTATTACATGCAACTGCAGATGATGACGACCAACAATGTACAAATATTGCACTTGGTGTAGCTGGTGGACAACTAAAAGCTTCCTCATCATTTGCATTTTCTTTTGCTACAACAATAGCAAATCAAGCATTTTATGCTGATGGAGAAACATTATTAGAAATTACAAGTTCTGATGGAAATCAACAATATGAATTTATTGCTGTTGATGCTCCATTACCTTCAAATGATATTAATGCAACAGGAAATTCTATAGTTTATGTTCAATCAGCATCAGCTATCAGTCTTGCTGCAAATGATGGAATAGCAGAAACTTTAGGTAATTTAGCTGCTGCTGTCTCAACTCACGGAGCATCTCTTGGTTTAACAACCTCAGGAATACAAGTAGCTTCTGGTTCTCATCCTTATACTCAAGGTGATTATGTATTGCATTTAGTTGCAGATACAGCAGGAACTGCAGGTAATTCAATAACATATAAAGGTGCAAACATTACCAATGGAACTTTACTTGGTGGTGTAGATAATAGTGGAAGTGGAGATTTCAATAATCTAGTTGGAGCAAATGTAGACGCTCTCGCAACATTCACAGGATTCAAAAACACAGCCGTAAGTTATTCATTAGATAAAACTAGAGCAGCATATGTACCAAACGTAGTAGCTGGTATGGATGCAGGTAATTCAATTCCGGGTGTAGACACAGGGATAGAAACATTTGTTGAATCTTCATACGTTTATTCAATATTTAATTCACAATCATATGGTGCAGCAACATATAACGAAGGTGGAGGATACAGTTTTACAAAGGCCTCAGCATCAGTTGCAGCTATTAACTTTACATCAGCAGAAACTGCAATAGCAGGAGTAAATAGTTATACTTCTGGTAAATCATATAAAGCTGCATCTACTCCTTGGGTTGTATCTCAAACAGTAAATGCTACAAATTCACCACTATTTAAGTTCCATACATTATCTCATGGTAATAATTCTAACATGGTTTGTAAAGTTAGTCTATTAGCAATTAAAAAGGCTGGAAGTGTAAGTGGACAAGAGTATGGTAGCTTTACAGTAGTAGTAAGAAAATTCGATGATACAGATAATAAAGTAGTAGGTTTAGAATCATATGCAAATTGTAATTTAGATGCTAATTCTCCAAACTACGTAGCTAGAAGAATTGGTGATAAATACAAATACTACCAAACAATAGGAACAGATAGTAAATTAGTTGTAAAAGGTGACTATGGCAACATGTCAAAATTTGTTAGAGTTGAAGCTCATGAAAATTGCAGAAATGGTGTTTATTCAGATCAACTAATACCATTTGGAAATGAAGCATATGTATCCCCATTTAGTTCAGGTGTATATGGGTCTTACCCAGCAGCTGCACTTGTGACTTCTAGAAGTTTAACAACAGATACTAAAACATACTATGGATTTAATTTTAATGAAACTGTTCTTAATAATGGAATGAATAATTATTTAGCTCCATTAAGTGATGACGCTGGTATTGGATACAATAAAACATTCAAATTAGAAACTTGCCAAGTTACTGGTTCAACTGTTGGATTAGATGCATCTCTTAGTTCAAAAAGATTTACACTTGCTTTTCAAGGTGGATTTGATGGAGTTAATCCTGCAACACCAGTTAAAATTGGAAATGATTTATCTTCTGGAAACAGTTTTGGTCTTAGTTTTACAAATACAAACGCTTCTGGATATCTTGCATACAAGAAAGCATTAGATACAGTTTCAAATCCAGACGAAATTGATATTAACCTTGTTGTTTTACCAGGTATACTTTCTTCCAATGCATCAAATATTGTTCAAAAAGTAATTGATGTTTGTGAAGATAGAGGTGATTGTTTCTATGTATTTGATGGAGTTAACTCTATATCAGGTGATTCTGTTTCAACAGCACTATCTCAAGCAGATAACTATGACACTAATTATGCAGCAATGTATTATCCATGGATAAAAATATTAGATGCAACTGTAAACAAACACCTATGGGTTCCACCATCAGTAGTAGTTCCTGGTGTAATAGCATATAATGATAAAGTTGCTTTCCCTTGGTTTGCTCCTGCAGGATTAAATAGAGGAAGTCTAGGTACAGTAAGTGATGTCTATACAAGATTAACACATGGCGAAAGAGATGATTTATATGAAGGTAAAGTTAACCCAATCGCGGTATTCCCAGGAGTTGGAGTATGTATTTGGGGCCAAAAAACATTACAAACAAAACCATCAGCACTAGACAGAATTAACGTACGAAGATTATTGATTAAACTTAAGAAATTTATTGCATCTTCTACAAGATATTTAGTGTTCGAAAATAATACAACAGCAACCAGAAATAGATTCTTAAATATGGTTAACCCATATATGGAAACAGTACAACAACAACAAGGTTTATACGCCTTTAAAGTTGTAATGGATGAAACAAACAATACACCAGATGTAGTTGATAGAAACCAAATGAAAGGTGAAATATTCTTACAGCCTGCAAAGTCTGCAGAATTTATCATTGTTGATTTCAACATTATGAGAACTGGTGCATCATTTGAAGAATAAAAAGTAGATAAGATGATATTTATATATAACAGGAGAAAAACAACATGGCAAATCTAGTAGACCCAAGTGAAATAATGTTCACGGCCTTTGAGCCAAAACAACAAAATAGATTTATATTCTATATAGACGGTATACCTGCCTATCTTATAAAGACAGCAGCTAGACCAAAGGTAACAACAGAATCTGTAGAATTGCAACACATAAATGTTTCAAGATACGTGAAAGGTAAAACAACATGGGATCCAATCAGTATAACAATGTATGACCCGATTGTACCATCAGGAGCTCAATCCGTTATGGAATGGGTACGTTTACACCACGAATCAGTAACAGGTAGAGATGGTTATGCAGACTTTTATAAGAAAGACATAACAATTAATGTGCTTGGACCTGTAGGTGATAAAGTAGAAGAATGGACTGGTAAAGGTGCATTAGTTTTATCAGCTGATTTCGGAGCAATTGATTGGACGCAAACAGCAGCTGTTAATGAAATTACTGTTGAAATACAATGTGATTACTGGATTTTACAATACTAATATTATATAGTATTTTATATAAAAAGAGACCTTACTAAATGTTAAGGTCTTTTTTTTACACATTTTTATCGGATAAATATATTTATATATGTTATACAAATTATTAAAACATAAATGGAGACAATGTTATGGCAAATTCAAAAGTAGTAAACACAGATTATCCTGGTGAAGACAGGTTAACAGACGAAGAATTAAAACAAAAAGTATTAGGTGATTCAAATATAGAACCATCTAAACAAAAAGTAGATTACAAATACCCAACAGAAACTATAGATTTACCTAGTCAAGGTAAGTTATATGCAGAAGGAAATCCCTTATGTTCTGGTAAAGTAGATATAAAGTATATGACTGCTAAAGAGGAGGATATCTTAACCTCATCCAATTTAATAAAAAATGGTACTGTTATTGATAGACTTTTGCAATCTTTAATTGTTAGTGGTATAAACTATAACGATTTATTAGTTGGTGATAAAAACGCAATTATGGTTGCTGCAAGAATATTGGCCTATGGAAAAGATTATGACGTAGAATTAACAGATCCAAATACTGGTGAAAAACAAACAGATGTTGTTGACCTTACCCAATTTGAATATAAGCCATTACATGAAGAAATCAAAAACGAAAATAGATTTTCTCTAAAATTACCAGCTTCTAAAAGAACAATAGAATTTAGACTTTTAACTCATGGTGATGACAAACAAATTCAAGATGAAATTAAAAGAGAAAAGAAACAATTTAAAGGTGGTTTCGCTGGGGTTACTCCTGAATTAAGTACTAGACTAAAGAAAATGATTTTAACAGTAGATGGCGAATCAGATCCTATAGAGATCAGAAAATTTGTAGATAAAGAATTCCTTTCTAGAGATTCATTAGCTTTTAGAGACTATATCCAAAAATTATCTCCAGATATAGATTTACAATACACTTTTTATAGTGAAGCATCGGGTGAAGAACACGAAGTAACGTTACCCATGACGGTTCAGTTTTTTTGGCCTAGGGCCTAACTATAGGCCCGTTCTACACCAACAGATATTTGAACTCTGCTACCATAGCCAAGGTGGGTTCACTCACAATGACGTTTATACTTTACCTGTATATTTGCGTAGATTTTATTGGGATAAATTACTTGAAGTGAAGAAAAAAGAAAAGGAAGAAATGGATAAATCAAACAAAGGACCTTCCCGCAGAAGATAAAAAAGCTAAATACTTTGATATTTATATATGATTAAAACTATCATAGGAGAAAAATTATGTCAAAGGAAAATAAGCTTAAAAACGAAGAAGACCTTCTAAGGAAGGCAATCCGAAAGGAAATCAAACAAACTCTTAAAGAAGATAATGTAGCTGTTGATTTAATTACCTGGCTAACCAATAAAATGGGAGTAGCTGTAGAGAAGCGAGCACTTAAAAAGCTTGCAAAAGATAAGGAATTAAATAAGGCGTTTGATAGGTTAAGGGATAAAATAGGTCATTTATCTCCTGAAAATTCTCCTGCATTATCAAAAATAAGAAATTCGTAAGGGAAATAACCATTGGCTACGAAGAACGAATTAGACAATCAGAAAAAGTATTCTGCTCTTAAAAAAGAGGAGCTAAAAACCCTACAGGCAATTGCAGGCCTTGAGAAAAATATTGCAAAAGAAAAGAAAGATAATGTTATCTTTTCTAAAAAAATATCTGAATTCGATGCCTCAGCCTCATTAGCCGCCCAAGCAAGATTAAAGGCTGAACAAGGAAGACTTGGTTATGCAAAGAATCTAACAAACTTAGCCTCTTTAGAATCAGCTATGCTAAAGGAACTTCAAGACGGTTCCATCAATCTAAATAGCTTATTCGAATCCCAAACAGGATTATTAGACGATCTTAATGTTAGGCACCAAGAAGAAATTGCTGCAATGGAAGAGAAGGGTGTCTCTGGTGTTGTCATGGCCGACCTTTTAGCACAACAAGCCAAAGAACATATTGCAATTTCTGATACTATGACGGAGCAAGTTGATAAGGCCCTAGAACTCAATAAAGAATTTGATAGGTTACTAGTAACTGGTGAAACTGTACGAGAAAGAATGGCCGATCAAAATAACACTTTATCTGAACAGGATGGGGTAATTGGAGATATATCAAAAGGTGCAAAAAAATATATAGGAATTTTTACCAATGGCCAAGCTGCATTTGCTTTTATAGTAAATAAACTATATGAAATGGGTAAAGCAGCTAGAGATTTCGCACAAGAAACAGGTATTGGATATGCAAATGCAGCTAAACTCCAAGCATCAGCAACTGTAACATCAACCAAATATAAGCTTATGGGCATGGAGGCCGCAGACGTTACTTCTGCTCAACATGAAATGCTTAAACTTGGTATGAGTATTAAAGAAGTATCTGGAGCAACAGCTGACTCGGTTGCCTTTATGTCAAAAAGGTATGGTATAGCTACTGGTGAAGCAGCAAAATTAAATAAAATACTGCTTGGAATGGCTGATAAAAGCCAAGCAACAGCTGACGCAATGATGGAATCTGCAGTTGCTCTTGCAAAAGCTAATGATGTTGCTCCTGGTGTAGTTATTGATGAAATGGCTCAAAATGCAGGTGAATTTGCAGCAGCTGGTAAAAAAGGTTTTGGTGCAATGTCAATGACTGCAATTGCTGCTAAAAAATTAGGTATGTCAATGTCTGCCATAGCAGATATTGCAGATGGTCTACTTGATGTAGAATCATCAATTGAAGCTGAAATGCAAGCCCAAGTAATTACTGGAAAACGAATAAACTTAAATAGGGCTAGAGAATTAGCTAATGCAAATGACCTTATAGGAATGACCAAAGAATTGGTTAGGCAATTGGGTACTTACGAAGAATTTACTCAAATGACTCGTATAGAACAGGACATGTATGCACAATCTGTTGGTAAAACAAGAGGTGAATTAGCTAAGATGCTTCAAAATTCTTATAAATTAAATGATCTTACAGCTGCTCAAAAAGAACACTATAATCAAACTGGTGAGATTCTTGAAAAAAATGACTCATGGCTTACTATGGAAAATGCCCAAATCGCAGCTACTATTGTTGCAGGTGCAGCCGCTCTAGTACAACTAATATCACAGGGTTCAGCCTTAGTCACAAATTTAGGTTTTGAAAAAGCTATTACTGCAGAAAAACAAAAACAAGCTAAAGGTGGTGGTAGTAAAGGTGGTGGTGGAAAAGGAATGGGAAAAGGAATCAATGTAAAGTCCATGCTTAAAGCTGCCGCAGGAATGATAATAATAGCAGCTGCAATGTGGATATTTGCCAAAGCAGCCCAAGAATTTGGCGATGGTATAAATTGGGCTAATGTACTTTATGGTTCTGCAATCTTAGTAGGACTTGGAATAGCCGCGGCCTTAATAGGAAAAATGTCCACAGAAGTTATTAAAGGAGCACTTGCATTTTTAATACTTGGAATAGCACTTATACCTGCAGCATTTGCTTTTAGTCTTTTAGCTGGAGTAGATGCAGGAGCAATAATAGCAATGGCAGCTGCAATAATAATACTTTCAGCAGCTGCACTAATTATTGGAAGCATAATGATGTCTGGAGTAGGAGCCGTTGCTTTTGCAGCAGGTGCTGCCGCAATTGCCTTATTGGGACTAGCCATCATACCATTTGCTTACGCAATGGGCATGCTTAAAGGTGTAGATGTTATGGGAACAATGGCTGGAATAGTTGCTCTCGCATTAATAGGGCCTCTACTTGCAATGGCAGGAATAGGAATGACACTTCTTGGATTAGGTATTTGGCCATTTATTCTTGCAATGATGGTAATGGGTCCACTTATACCTACAATAACTGAATTTGCAGGTGCTATGATAATATTATCTCCCCCATTAGCTGCACTAGCAGGAGTTGCAGGAGGACTACTATTAGTTGGCCCAGCTTTAGGAATGCTTGGTCTTTCACTATTTCCCCTATCCCTTGGTTTAATGGCATTAGGATTTGTTTCTTCATTTATACCTTTATTGGGTGTATTAGGAGAACATATGGTTTTATTAGCACCAGGACTAGCGATGATGGCTAGCGTAGGTGCAGGATTACTACTAATTGGCCCAGCTCTTGGATTGATAGGTTTAGGATTAGTACCATTATCTTTTGGGATACTTGCATTAGGATTTGTTGCTTCATTTATACCTTTATTAGGTGTATTAGGAGAACATATGGCTGTACTAGCTCCCCCATTAGCTGCATTAGCAGCAGCCGGAGGAAACTTACTCCTTATTGGTCCAGGCCTGGCACTTATTGGAATGAGTCTTGTTCCATTGGCTATCGGATTATTTGCTTTATCATTTGTTTCAGGTATGATCCCAGTATTAGGACAATTAGCACCAATTCTTGCTGAACTGGCTCCTGCACTAGTTGCAATGTCAGCTGCAGGTGCAGGTATGTTCTTAATGGGCGCAGGATTCGCAGCGTTTGCAGGAGGTTTATTGATGATGGTACCAGCTTTATATGCTCTTATGCCATTAATGCCAACATTAATATTACTTGGCGGATTAGTTGGCGCGATGGGAGCTCTAGGAGCATTTGGTGGAAGTGATGGAGAAAAATCTACTGGTGACGATAAAAAGAAAAAAGAACCTGGAAACACAGAACTATTATTAAAATTAGACGAACTTATAGCAGTAATACAGCAGCCCGGTATAATACAAATGGATGGTAGAAAAGTAGGAGAAGTATTACACATGGCAAAAGGATTAACGAGAACATAATATGTCAAAAGAATTAAAAAAATTCCAAACAACAAATCTTGCAGACTATTATTCTGATAATGGTAGTCAGTATTCGACTCGTGGTGACACAACCCATTTCTCAGCTGGAGGAACAAGATACGACAATACTAGCCCAATAACACAAAATCTATCAAACCAAACTCCATTAGATAGTTTTATAGATGCACTAAAAAATCCTCAACTTTTATCAGAGGTACAAGAAAAATCTGGAATAGAAGTATTTAGTTTACCATCAACACCTACTAAAATAGGAATATCTGCTACTAGTTTTACTTTTGCTCCTGCTTTTACTGTTCCAAATACAACAGGTTTTACTTTTGCTCCTCCTGGAACAACACAAACTCCAAACACATTTAATTTTATTTCTTCATTTGATACAGGGTTAATAGGTTCTAGTGTATCAAATAATATGTCCTCCCCAATAAATGCAGGTATTTCAGTATATAATGGAATTGCTACTCCAAATCACGGATATGGAATACTTGGTATCCATGATGAAATACCAAACATTAATGCAACTGGTTTTACCCCAAATACATTTAACAGTGGTCCATCTGAATTCCAAGGAATATCTGGAGTACCTGGTGCAATGAGCTATGCTCATACTGGAAATTACCATGGAATACTTAGTATCCATGATCAAATACCAAACATTAATGCAACTGGTTTTACTCCAAATACAGTACATTTAGGATCTTCTGAATTTACAGGAATATCTGGAGGACCAGCACCAGGAACATTTTCATATACTCATACAGGAAATCAAGGATTAGGAATATTAGGTATTTGGGATGGTACTCAAAATTTCGATGCAGTAGGATTTGTACCAAACAAACATCACCTATCTGTATCTGACTTTATGGGAATAGGTGGAGAAGGCCATGGTAATATGCAGTATAACTTTATTGATAGAGGTGGATTAGGACAAATTTGGGGCTGGACTCGATCAATATATAATGATAAGATAGGTGCTGGTGTAGATAACATGAGTAATACAGATGCAGTAGGATTTATTAGAAATAAGGCTCCATTATCAAATTCTGATTTTGCAGGAATAACAGGTGCAGCTCCTGACATGAAATTTGATTTTAATACTATAGTTCCAGCTGGTTCATCTCAAGCATGGACTCGAGCAATATATGATGCTAAAATTGGTATACCAGTGGATGGATTTGGAAACCAAAAAGCTAGTGGTTTTACACTAAACAAATCTCATAAATCAGTAACAGACTTCAAGGGATATGTTAGTGGTCAACCTTATAGTTATCCAACAGATCCATCTCCAAGACAAAGTTATATTTGGAATGATACATATTATAACATTGTTGATGCTACAAAACCCCCAACTGCCCCAAGCGCAAAGGATGGTATAGGCCAAACATTTTCTGTAGATCACGGTGGCCACGTAACTGGAAAAAAAGCCAGGTTTACAAGTGGAATTGAATTAGTTGGAAGTTTCAAAACAAGGGTTGAAGACCTATATAAATCTTTACCTTTACGAGATGAAGCCCACAATTCAGGATTTTATGGAAAACAACCATATGTAACTAGGGATATAGGTTCAAATTGGAGCTTATTTAGTGATGGTCCTGGACCAGTACATGGAGATTCACTAATAAGAGGAGGAATAGGTACTTCTCTAAATAGAGCATTGCATGATATTAGTAGAATAGGACAATATATGATAAGTCCTAGTGGTTTATTATTTATAGCTAAAAATATTGGTATGCAGCTATCTAATCCCAAATGGCAAGGAGCAACATTATTTGGAACAGTATCTAGAACTAGAGTATATCCAATAGGTTTATCAACATTAGCTCAAGTTGCTGTAAATGGTATAGGTATACATTTAGTAAGACACGGTTTCGGACCACTAGAAGGAGATGGTACCCATTATGAAAAAACTGTTGATGAACGAGGTAGAACCAATTATACTAAAGGTACGGTATATGGTCCATTTAGAAAAAAGAATAGATTATATAAATTAGGAAAAGAAATGGGTGTTGGGTATTTTGATAAAGATACTCTAAAGGCCGTAAAGCCAAGAAAGAAAAGGAAAAATATATTTGCAAAATTTGGAAGATGGGCAAAAAAGAAATTAAAAAAACTTCTTGTACCAAGAGAAAAAATAAGTACTATTTCTGGGCTATTTGGTCCTCATTCTCTTTATGGTATAGGTAGAACAAGAATATATAAGTCAGATTCTGGATTTGATAGGACTCTACATACTAATCTAACTGGAACACATGGAGATGCAATTTCTCTTACAACCCATTGGGGAAATCAAGAAGGTAAAATAAAATCAGATGATCCAAATCCAAGAGCAGAAAATCCAAACTTCATCCACAATTCATATACTATGGGGGAGAAAAAGGGAGATGGATTATGGTATGGTGCAAATATAAAAGGAGGAAAAGATTCATCTCCAGATGATGTAGCTAATGATTCAGAAAGAGCTGGCGATTTAGGTTCTATGGTTCAACCGGATGGAAAAATGCCTCCATCTATGCGAGATTTCCTCCATTCAAAAGACTATTCAACTGGAATGAGCCATAGATATGAAGCAATATCATATGGTCAAATAGGAAAGATTCAAGAAAATCGTAGAGGACTAAATGACTTTAGAGAATATATGTTCTCTAGTGAAAAAGATGGAATAGATTTGGGTATTGCAAACAAAATTATGCAGCAACCAAATAAAGGAGATGATGGCCAAAATGATGATGGTGGTATAACTAAACCCTGGAGAGGTGAAGATTACCATACTAGATTTGGTAGAGATTACGGTAAACCTGGAAAAAATATTAGTGACAGAAATAGCCCAACTTGGACAGAGGATAAAAGTGTATTTTTTGATAAACATGGATATCCAGAACCATATAACTCAATGAATAAAACAACTGAAGGTATAACTCCAGAACCATTTGATGACTTAATACTATTTCAGTTCAAAACATTAGATGATGTTGCAAATCAACTACAATTTAGAGCTTTCTTAACGGATCTATCAGATACATTTAGTCCGCAATGGGAAGAAGTTTCTTATATTGGTAGAACAAGTCCAACATATCTTTTCAAAAGTATATCTAGAGAAGCTAGTTTTAGTTTTAATGTATATGCTTTTACCCAAGCTGAATTAGATGCAAACTATAAGCGATTAAATAATATGCTACAAATAATTGGTCCAGCATACAAATCCTCAAAAGGATTACCAGTTGCCCCATTATTAAAATTAACTATTGGAGACTATTTTACAGATATTCCTATAGCCATAGATAGTTTTGAAATAAAAGTTGCAGCCCAATCTCCATGGGACATTGATAAAGGAAGACAATTGCCGTATTATTTAGATGTTTCTGTTGGTTGTAAAATATTATTTGCAGAACCACAAATATATGACCCACAAAAAGGAAACTTTAATGCAAAATCAGGTAATAGAGTATTTAGACGAGACTCTGTATATTTTAGTGCAATCAATAAAAATTTCAATAGAGAAACACCATCCCCACTCACAGAAGCATAATATTGTAAATAAATTATATTTATATTAGAGGAATAACAAATGGATAGATACAAATCAACAAACAATGCAGTAGATCTTAACAAGCGAGTTCGTAAATATAAGACGACAATGTACGCTGGTAGTGATAGAGATGATAGTGATTTATTTGTTAGAACTAGGGTTGGTGATAGACTAGATAATTTAGCATTTGAGTTTTATGGTGACGTAACATATTGGTGGATTTTAGCAGATGCAAATGCTTTAGGTAAAGGTTCATTTGCAGTTCCACCAGGAACAAAACTAAGAATTCCACAAGATGTTCAAGCTATAATAAATAATCACAGACAAACAAATTTTAATAGGAGATAATTTATGTCAATGGTAGGTTCTGATATGGCCCCAGGGGTAAGAAAGGAGCTTTGTAAACGAAGTGTTCTTATACCCGATGGATATGGTGCATGGACACATGGAAGAATTCCTTGGGCCAGAATGACACCTATGGTTAAAGTTGGTACTTCAACAGGTTCTTCGTCAATATTAATGGGTGGTAAAATGGATGCATTCTCTGAAGGCTCAGGAGCTTCATATAGAGTAAATAAGGGTGGCACCGATACAAAGCGAAGAAATAATCCTAGACCAGGTATAAAAAATATGAAGATTGAAGATAAAGGTACAATGGGAGCCTTTAGAAAGGCAACTATAGACTTTGTAGTTTGGGATTGGGATAAACTTGACATTTATGAAAGATTTTATATGTCTTTGGGTACACACGTTTTAATAGAGTGGGGATGGTCAGTAGACTCAGACGGTAATTTTGTATCTAGTAGAATAAGAGATTTAGATTGGAAGTACGACTCTACTGGAGATTTTTTATGTGAGGTAAGAAAATTGCAATCAGCCCATAATTTTAGTTATGATGCATTAAGAGGATTAGTTACAAATTTTAATTGGTCATTAAATTCATTTGGTGGATATGATTGTACTGTTGAATTAACTTCTCAAGGAAATACTTTTCTTTCAACTTCAACAGAAACAGCAACACTTCATAGTGGATGCCCAGATGATCCAGATGACGATCCAGATGATGCAAAAAAACATACTCCAAACATGGACCAAGTTGTAAATTTTATAGAAACAAATCTAACAGCTGATCCCAATGAACCATACCAAAATAAAGAAGCAGGTGGCCGTACATGTTATATAGGAATTGCAGCCTTATTTGATAAAGAAATGGGAGCTATGGATACAATAAAATCTTGGTTTTCTGGAATGATTGGTAGTGGACCAACAAATGCAGAATTAGATTATTACGTAACATGGGATTATTTTGAAGAATACATAGTGAATAGAAAATTAGCACCAATGTATGCATCTTTGGAAGAAAAAGGAACATCCCATGATAAGTCTGGAGATGATAAAAGTGTATGTAATGGAAGTACAAGTAACCCTCATGCATATACAAAAACATTTAACAAATGGAAAAGTAAAATATATAGACATCCCAGAAAAAATAATTTAGTATATAAACTTGATAGTAGAGGTTCAGTTTTGAAAAATCATCCAATGATGGTTTCTGCAGATCCAGGGGTTATTATATTACCTAGACAAGAACATTGGAAAAACCACGAAGTAAAAGTATCAGGAGCAGTAAGTATTCTGGCTTTTTTAGCAGGTTGGGTTGGAGAAAAATTAGAATGGTTAAAAGATTATTTTACTCCATTTTATGAAGCTGATGGTGCAGAAGCAACTGCAGCAAGAGCAGCAAACAGAGAAGCAACAGAAACAAGGGTAACTGAAGCTTTACAAGATGATAATGTTGATCCAACTACAGATGAAAATTTCTTAAAATTCAAACCTTTTGACCCAAGTGAAAGTCATGCAGCCGACGCACGTACGTCCCACGGAAATAATAATGCAGGTTCATCTGGGAAAGGACTACTAAGTAATATAATGATAAATACTAAGGTTATTACTTCTATAGGTGATGAAAAAACCTCATTAGATGAATTTTTAGATGAATTATTAAATCAAATGTCACAGGTAACCGGCAATTTATGGGATTTGGTGATTGTTGAAGATCCAGATGACCCAAGTACAGTTAGAATAATAGACCGTAACTATGCTCCTGATTCAAATACAGTACAAGGATTCCATTTTTATCCAGTTGGAAGAAAGTCAATATGTAGAGATGTTTCAGTTGAAACAAAGATAGATAGTAAAATGGCTGCCGCAATAATGTATGGAAAAAATAAAAAGTCAGGCCCATCATCAGCACAGCCAATGGGCGGACAATCAGCAAGAGAATATGACCAATGGTCTCCTGATGTTGTAGATCAGGTATACGAAAAAATGGCACTACTGGATTCAGTAGGTCAAGTTAAAGATGTAGATTGTTGTAATACTACTAAGGGTTCTAATGCTAACGCTTTAGATGATGCATGGGAAGGATATTGGAAGGCTGGAGGAGAGCTAGCCAATAAAGTTGAACCTGACACAGTTGAAGAAATGATAACAGCCATGAGAAAACTTATGAATTTATCTGACCCATCTGCAGGATTACCAAATGAATCAGGTGGAGGCCTAAAAGAAATGAGTTTAACAGGTGATGATGGAATGATAACTATTCCACTAGATGTAGGTCTAACATTAGATGGTATTTCTGGTTTACGATGGGGAAATTACATTGCCTTTAAGAAAAATTCAGCATTACCGGCACGATATACAAGAGGTTTTAATTTTCAAATAATGGGTGTTGACCATGAGATAAGTGATAAAGATTGGACTACAACTGTGAGAACAGTAATGAGACCTGGAAAATGCCTGGATTATTCATCTTGTACAGCAGACCAAAATAGTGGTAATTTTAATATTCCAGGAAAACCAATTACTTCATTAATAATTAAAGATGGCGATAAATTTACTCCTGTAAAAATCATTCCAAAAATTCCTGATGAAGATGATGAAATTATTGAAGAAAAAATTACAGATCAAGAAGAAATTCTAGCAATCCCTATGATAGGAATGACTCCATTACCTACAGGTTGTCCTTGTGAAGGAATGCCCGGCGAATATAGTATGGATTGTTGTGACGGCCCAATAGAAGCAGGAGATTTAGAAGCCCAAAAAATCCCAACCCATATTATTGAGAAAGATCCAGGAGATGGGAAAGACGGTTGTCCTTGTCCTGACTCTGAAGAAGTTAAACCAGAATGTTGTGAAGAAGAAGTTGTTGATAAGAAAAAAATTAATGAAAAAGGAAAGTGTGAAGATGATATAAAAACAGTAACAGGAGACGTAACTGTGATAACCCACAAATCTTGTCCTTGTGAAGATGGGACAGATAGTCCAGAATGTTGTGAAGATAATCTAAAACACCAAATAGGAGAAGAAGATCCTATAACCGGAGAAGATTGTGAAATTTGGGGTACTTTTGGTGAACTTATACAGTCAGGTGTATTTGGATATGAAAATTGGCTATACAGAGATTGTTTTTATGCTGAATTTAGAAGAAATAAATCTCATTGTTTCTTTATAGATCTGTACATGTGGCATGGAGATGATAAAGGTGGAATGTCTTGTGGAAATCCAGTTGACAATGATTCAAAATATAATCTATGGGGTAAGAAAAACACATTCACAGGAGCAATGTTAAATAATAGAGCCGATGAAGATAGAGCAACATCCGTTATTCATACAGCCCCTTTCATGGCCACTGGAGGCAGCGTTAAGAAAAAGAAGAAAGGACTGCAGCTCAAGAGGAAAGCCTCAAAAGATAGTAACAGATTGTGGCACCCAATGTGGGGAATCCCTGATTTCGGTACAGACTTATTACCGGGTAATCCAGAAAGTGCAGGATTATGGATAGGTGAACATATTAAATATTTTACTCCAGATGCAGATATTCCAGCCCATCAAGGTCCTGGTAGTGACGAGATCTGGGATCAGTGGGCAAATGGAAAAACTGGATATTGGGTAACTGGATCACGTGATCCTCTATTTGATGAGGATGCACTAATTAAAAAGTGGATCACAATGTGGAGTAAGTGGAATGGTCTAATTAAACGACAAATGAAAAGAGATTGGAATAACTTTAAAAGAGGAGCTTCATATAAATCATTAACTCATGGTGCAACTAGCCATTACGATCACCATCCGGTAGCAGGCGCAAATGCATTTGCTAAAGCAGATTATGCACTTTCTCCTAGAAATACGGCACTAAAATTAGACGCAAAAGGATTTAGAGCAGGTATAAGCTATGAAACTATACGAGCCCACACTTATATTCGAAACGGTGGTAGTCATGCACATGCATATTCAATACATGGAGCTTCTGAGGTACAATATTTTAATACATTTACAAATGAGAAACCCCAACAAGACTTTACTGAATCAAATCAAGGGAAGGGAAAGATGGGATTCATGAATAAAGGAAACGTAAGTGCAGGTGATCGCGAGGTAGATTATATATTACCTGATGGATATGAGTGGTATCAAGGATAGGAGAATAATACATGAGAAATATTAGAAAAATAAAAAAATCTTCATTTACAAAGGTAAATTTGTATACTAAAGGAGGCAAATATGCTGATCCAACAAATCCTTCTCCTAATTCATATGAAGGACCATACCATACAATTTATGATTTAGCTTTTAAGGGTGATGAACCAACAAAGTGGACCTTGAAACAGCCCCTTACTACTATAACAAATAACCACCAAAAATGGGTATATAATAGATTACAAAAGAAAATGGCCTTGCCATGGACTGGAGTTGTAAACCAAGCATCTCGTATAACCCAATTAGATGAACAAAGAGGTTGGTTTTTTAGATATTTTACAAAATATCTCCCTGATGGAACATTCTTAGAAATAGACCAACAACAATATAAGCTAATAATTAAACAAAAAACTCCCCATCATCAACTATATGGTGCTGCATTTTTTAAGTGGAAAATACATGGTCCACTATTTGATAGAACTCAAGGGGACATGATAAGCGATCATGGAATAATAGATACAAATAGAAGAACTTTAGAAAGAATAGATGATACCTTATCGGGAATAACTGAACATATTTCTGATTATTTAGAATATGCATATCCTCAAGCAGAAGATGACATGCATACAGATGGCTCACAATTTTTAAATGATAACCTAATGTCGTATTCAGGACCATATCATGTACACCCTGATTTCGGCCCAATGGAGGGATCTAGCCATATAGATGGTTCCCATGGAAAATTATACCCAATACCTTCTCAAGTATTTCCTAAAACAAACGATGAAAAAGTAAAACAAACTCCCCAAATAGTTTATAATGATATAATGGGTCTATAATTTTTTTATATCAAATAATTTTATTATATTAAATATAATTATGGTTATAGAGTATTCACATAAATTTGCTGATTTGGTACAAATATGTAAAGATAGCAACGCGATAGTGATACCAATATGTACTGATCACAGAGTACACCCTAGAGTAAGTAATTTACAAGGCATTTATATTTCCATGTTGGATAATATGCAAAAATGCTATATTCCAATAAACCACACTGATGCATTAAAAAATTTTAATTTTGATAGTGTTTTAGATCTTATACGGTCAATGAAAAATATATATGTATTAGATTCTAAAGAATTTTATCACTTATTTAATACTATAGAACATGTATATGATTGTAACGCAATATCTTATCACTTAACTGGATCAAAATTAAATATAGAAAATACACAAGCCCACAAATTTATGTATTCAATGTATTGGGAATTAAACAATGTTAACACAATTATACCAATACATAAACATATTGAATACTGTCAAAAAATAGAAAAAAATATTAAAGAATTAGATTTATCAATAATTAAAAATACTGATTATAATTCATTTAACTGTGTTTTTCTTAATAATTTAATGAACATAGAAAGTTCTGGATTATATACTTCTAAAGGATTTAGTTATTGTAATTACAACCCATATACCCGAACAGGTCGACCAAGTAATAAATTTAACAAAACAAATTATTCAGCATTGAATAAATCTGATGGAACTAGAACAAAATATATTAGTAGATTTAAGGATGGAGGAATTATAGAGTTGGATTATGATGCATATCACTTAAGATTGATAGGAGATTTAATAGGATATGAGTTACCCAAGGCATCTGTTCACGAATACTTAGGTAAACAATATTTTGGAAAAGATAAACTTACACCTGATGAATATAATCAATCAAAAGAAATTAGCTTTAGAATATTATATGGTGGTATACCTAAAGAATTTTTATCAATTCCATTCTTTAGAAAAGTAAATGATTTTATTTTTGAATTTTGGCAAAAATGGTGTACAAAAAAATACTATAAAACATATTTATATAATAGAATAGTACATGAAAAAGTTATAGGCGAAATGACCCCACAAAAGTTATTTAATTACTATATACAATCCATGGAAACAGAAGTAAATTCTGAATCTATGACTAGAGTTTTTAGTGTGTTAAAAAAATATAAGAGTAAATTTATACTATATACATATGATAGTTTTACTTTTGATTTTAATTTAGATGATGGAAAAGATTTTATTTTACAAATAAAAAGAGCTATGAAATATCCAACACGCATCAGCTTTGGTACCAATTATGGTGACCTGAATGATGTTTCTTCTAGATTTTCTTGATATTTATAGATTGAGGTTATTATATGAAAAATGCATTTTTAGACAATTTAATTAGAGATTGGGCCTGGAGAGTCAATGATGGGTGTCCCGATCCAAAAAACAGAAATCATATAGAATTTCTTAAAGATGTATTGAGAGAATCAGGCTACTCTGAATCCGTTATACAGGAATATACTACAAATCTTCTGGAAGCTGATAATAAAGATGATTATGTCCATTTAAGTAAGGGTATTTACGTTAAAACTGCAGATAAAGATAAATCAAATCCACAAAAATATAAAAAATCAGATAGTGGTAAGTTTGAACCACTAGACAAAGATGGAGATGAAGCAGAAGAAGTAGATTCTCAAGCCCTTTCAGCAAAAGATGGAGATTATGAAAGAGAAGACACTGAAAAAGCTAAAAAGGATAAAGAAGATACAGAAACTAAAACTGTAAAACCAGGAACATTATCTGATGCAACTGATGACGGCAAAATAAAACAAAAATCAATAAACTACGGATTTAAAAAAGTAGTTGATGAAAATGGCAAAGTAATATTTAAGCCGGCTCCAGGTAATGCAAGCTCCATGTATAACGAAATAATGTCAGGAGAATGTGCTACCCACTTAGATAAAAACCCTGATTTAACAGTAGAAGAATTAGAAGAACTCCTGTATCAACAAACTAAAAATACAACATTAGGAAAACAGGTAGCTGGGAAAAAAGGCGACACAGAATATACAAAAAAACAAGAGAAAAAGCTAAGAGGAAAAGCAAAAATAACAGCTGCTGCAGGAATAAAAAAATATAAAAATACTAAAAAAGGTATTATAGCTCTAGGTGATAAAATTGATTCTGAATCAGTAGTATCTCGTAATTATTATGGACACCAAGAGTCTAAAGACGCACAAATAGATTTAGTAAATAAATCCAATGGTCCATTCTATACAAGTAAAGGTGTAGAAATTCCTAAAGAAGATGTTATAAGGTTAATACAAGAAGGTGGTGGAGAAGAGGTACCAACAGATACTTCAACATTATCTGTAGATAAAAATGGAGCAATGTTAGTAGAGTTTCACTCAGACAAACAAGATTTAAAAGATATACAGGGTAGTTCAACACCAACAAAAGAAATACGAAAAGCTATAGGAGTAATTGAAGCCTCTGATCTACCAAAAGATGAAAAAGCAGAGGCAATAAAAATTATTGCAAAATCTGGAAAACAACTAAAAGAAATAGAAGATAGGATATCTTCAATAGTAGCAAAACCTGCAATTGAAATGATGAAAAAACCAATTTCTGAAATACTGGAAATTGCAAATGCATCAGATGGTTCAGATGGCAAACCAAATATAAAAGGTAAATTAAAATCATTAAAATCTAGAGGAAAACCAGCTCCATTCTTAAAAAATTACCTTCCTGACCCAGAAGGAAAAAATTATACTGATGAAGAATTACTTGTTGCTTTCTTTAAGGCTCAAGCTGATGGTGATAACAACGAAAATTTTGACAAAGGAACTAAAGACCAACAAAAACTACTGTTAAGACTATCGGTAAAGCTTGATTTAGACCCAACTAAAGAATTATCTGAACTAAAAGAGCTTGGTGTAAAAGAAATTCAAAGAGGTTATCTTGAATTAAACAATAAGACAAAAAAGCTTGAAGATGGAACAGAAATAGGTTTAGGAGATTATGTTGAAGCTCAAAATATAAAAAGAACTTTACATATAGGTGGCCCATCAGCTAAATATGCAGGATTATTTAATGTAAATATGGGTGGAACAGTTGTGACTCAAGAAGTAATAAATGATTGCTTAGGTATAAATACTGAAGATCTTGAAAATTTTGATAGAGATTTTGAAGTAGGAGTAGTTTTAGATACAGAATCAGATGAAAATAAATATTCAAGAAATGCAGACAATGATATTACTGGTAGAAATATAATGGTTTACTATAAGGTTAGAGATAAAGATGGAAATGTAATAGATAAAAAACCATTTGCGAAAAAGACCCAACGAGCAGGAGATGGTCCAGCTAGTAAACTTAGATCTACGTATACATGGTCTAAAGAAACACAAGATTGCTTTGAAAACCATCCTTCCAATAAAGAAGAGAATTAATAGTGAAAACACAACTACTATGTACATTTACAAATACCAAAGCACTATCAAAAACAGTTGATAAGGTTATACAGGCATATGATATATTATATAATAAGTTATTTGTTTTAAGAAATGAAAATGATACTAGAGAATTAATGTGTACATACAATATTGATGCTAGTGGAGATGTAGTAATATTACCAGATACCATATCCCTTCATAGAAAAAAACAAACAAATACACTATATACTATAAATGCATTAAATGAATGTATAAAAATAGTAAACAACGGTGTATTAGATACGTCTTACCAATTAGACTGGAATAATTATAGGAATTCCATATTATTAACAAACGATACAGGCCTTAGAAGAATAGACACAGTTGTACATGAAGTAATTTATATTAGGGTAAAGAGGTAAAATGGCAAAATCACAAAAAAAAGAAGATTTATTTCAAGGAACTGGATCATTTACAAAGCACACCGTAGGTCGACCAAAATACGATCCTAATGCACATTTAGATAGAAGAAAAAAAGACATTGAAAAATTAAAATCACTTTTACAAGACCTAGTAATTAAAGAACTTAAAAAACTTTCAAAATAAAACACCTCAGATTTTTTTATTTGATAAAAATTGTTTATATTTATAT
>Ga0209279_10000396_pt1 | contig 28871 bp, 34 predicted proteins | sample CoawatmetaG00DNA_3_FD_187508 | JGI IMG/M metagenome (GOLD analysis project Ga0209279, IMG submission 187508) | Marine microbial communities from the West Antarctic Peninsula - Coastal water metaG006-DNA (SPAdes) (version 2) | ecosystem: Environmental > Aquatic > Marine > Coastal ...
TTATTTTTCCCCGCCGCGAAATTTTTAACTCATCTGACGATGGCTAGCGGGGGCTAGCCGAAACACCCTGCGGGGTGTCATGAGACCCAATGAGATCCCCTGAGATCTCCTGAAGCCTGAGGAGGCAAACCATGAACAATGTAATTGAAGTAACAGTGTACGACTCACCATCCCACGCTTGGGGCAAGGTGACTTACCAGCAGCTAATCGAGCTGGGCATCGAGGGTGATGTCAGCGAGTACAGCTACCGCGATGGACACCTTGTGTTTCTTGAAGAGGACTGCGACCTGCCACTATTTGTATCGGCGGCACGTTCAGCAGGTCTTGAGATAGAGTTTCATGAAATTGAACTGTTCTGCGATGACCTGCTCCGCAGCTTCGATAGATACGAGAAGGTTGCCGTCAAAACCTGCTACATCCCCAGATCTGACTCCAAGCCGTCACGCCGTGAGGTTGCGGCTTATCTGCCGTCCAACTACTTTATCACTTCATGCAACGATGATCAGATAGTGATTAGGGGCGTGGATAACCACGGCTGGACACTGGAGGGTTACGTCATCCCAAGACTCGGCTCCGGCTGCATCGGGGCGGTTAGAGAAGTGGCGGCATGAGCATCAAATCCAACTGATGATCGCAGTTAGTTACTGCGTGAAATTCCAAGGATGGAATATTGGAAAACTAACGCCTAAGGAGGCACAAGATGGATTTAAGAGATAAAGCACTAATGTCTAAAGATACACATTTTGTTGTTTATCTTAATGACGACAGCGAGATCGACCTGCCTACCAAGTGGGTCGTTTGCGACCTGTGTGACGGCGAAGGAAAACATGTTAACCCGTCAATTGATAGTAACGGCATCAGCCTGAATGATCGGCCCCCTGAATTTTGGGGCAGATACATGGGCGGTGAGTTTGATGTCCCTTGTTACAAGTGCCACGGCAGGTCTACCGCGAAAGGCATTGATGAAGATGCTTGCGACCCCGAACACCTCAGAGCGTGGTATAGGCAACAAGAAGAAGAACACTTTGACTTTCTTTCGCATCAGGCAGAGCTAAGGGCTGGAGCGTAAGCCCCTAGTTCTGTCTTTGGGCTGTCTTAGAAAACTAGGTGGCGGCACCACACCTGAGGAGGGTTTACAGGCACGGATGCCTGCGGGTGCCGCCGGATGTAAGTATACCTGAGGAGGTAATCAACAATGAAGACTCAACTGCAAATGTTTTATGACGCTAGTCACCATAACGCTCGCAAGTATCGCGCTTTTTTGGCAATGGTATTTGATCCTATTGAGCCGCTAACCAAGAGAGATCTAGTAGCTAACATCAAGCGCAACCCATCAACGTGGAAGTGCTTCGAGAGCTGGCTTGAGAGCGACAAGCTGCCAGATTAACTCCAACTGACGATTGTGGTTTGTTACCACATGAAATTCCGCAGGTCTAAGGCGACAATTAGATTTTTTTAGACTAATAGCCTCGGCAAGTCTAAGTACACAATCGATAAATTTTTTTATCCTTTGTGTGCGGGATATTGGAAAACTAATATCTGAGGAGAAGTGTGATGAGAGTTACAAATTTTTACCAGCCAAAGCAAAACAGTTACAACGATAGCCGCCGCGCATGGTTCAAATATAAGGGGGACGGCATACACGGCCTGAACGATGGCGAGATCTATAGCTATCAGTGCTTAAAACGCGCAACAGGTCTTAAGTTAGAGGCGCTACGGACTCGCCTTAGGGATGAGAATATTGATAAGGTTTGTCGATCAAGCTGGGTGGTAACCGACTTTACGTTGCGACCCACCCAGCGGAGTGCCTTTGCTAAAGCGAGAAGTCCCAAGCCAGAAAAGGCAGCTAACAATCGAGACGCTCAGCGAGCGGCAAGAATAAACCGCTGCGAAGGGGGAGAAATATTGTCCCAAAGATGGCTAAAAAATGCCATTGTATAGCTGGATCAGCTACAATTTAACTATAAGTACGTCCTGAGGAGGACTGATATGAAAACTGAAACTGAAAGTGAAACGATAGACATGACGCCAAGCTGGGAACAAACAGCCTTAATGCTTGTAGCGATTCTGGAGGGCGGTGGCGACAACGCATGGGCTAGAGGTGAAATCATCCGAATGGGCAAGATCATTGATCGCCTTAAATCTCAGCAGGAGGTGACAGCATGAACTTAATTACTAATCTACCTGAAAACTGCAACATGGATGACAGAGTTGCAGCTCAGTGCTTGATCAATGAGCTACTGGCCGCTGAATGCACTATCACAATCAACGATGGCGAAGATGACTGCCTTGAGAAATCAAGCAACCTGCCAGAGATCCTTGAGGCTATGTCCAGCTCTGGAGAAGATGTCGTTGTCCCAATCGATAAGGACGGCGAGAGTCTAGGCTGGTTTTACCTGATCTACGACAACGGGTCTGATGGTGACCCAATGATCCTGATAAGTGATCTTTCCGCTAACCCCTTTTGCGAGGGCATATATAACAAAGTTAATGCCCAGCTGGAGGTGGCATGACTAAAAATCCTGAATTGGAAAAGCTCATGGAGGAGCATAACCTGACAGCTATTAAGGTGTCTGAACTAATAGATGCTCCCTATCATACAGTAACTAACTGGAGGCGCAGTCAAGAGTCCGCGCACTCCAACTCAATGCCTAAGTCCTCATTGAAGCTGTTGAAGCTTCTTCTAAAGTAGCCCCTTCGGGGGCTATACTTTCATTTCGATACTCCAGTTCATCTTGCATTACTTTGTACATGGCTGGTCGTGGGTAGCGCCTCATCCCATCTATACAGGCTTGTAAATGCTCTGTGTCCATATCAACAATTTTAACGTGTGTAATAAGCTGGTCTCCTTCTCTGCCGTATGTTCCCCACGTTACTACTTCCCTAATAACTTCATGGCTATCGTCTGACATAAGAGTAAACATCTCTTCGTCACCGTGGGCAGAATGTCTAACATAATCTAAACCACCATCTAACATGTACTCTTTGCCGTTAGCGTCTGTATGCGTCACATAGTCGTGGTGATGCTTTGAGTGCAACACTGTGCCATCAGGTGTGAGCATCTTGTTGCAAAGTATCTCTGCCATTTGGTTTACCTATTGTACATTTTAAGGTGTATTGCACCGTATATTCGGCATTTTTTAAACTAAAGCGCCCTTTTGCGCGTACAGGTGGGCAGTCCTGCGTCTCCCGTTAAACGGTACGCTAGGTTATAAAAAGCTAACTCATTGTTTACCTCCTTCCATAAATCATATGCAGTTATTCTTCTTGGTCAAATTCAAATGTCTCATCGAAGCCATTCATTATGTATTGCATAATGCAGTTTTTTATCGTCTCTTCATCAGGTGTATCAGTGTGCTTGCGCGCCCTAAGATAACCAGCGTCTGTACCTTGCTCGACTATCTGCTCTATTATTTTGTAGTACCTAATTTTCATCGCCATCACCTCAAAACTTTCATCCTGCGAACATCATAATGACCGACCAATTCAACGTCAGCCTGATCCCTTCTGTTCGCTCCCGTCCTACCGCCAACCTGAAACTCATCAGGCATCTCGGCAAAATCTATATACCTAAGCTCATCGTCATACTGCACCACAAAAAAACTAGGCACCTTGGTCTGCTCTGATAGCTGGTTGGCCTTGGCTCGTTTGTTCACTGAAAAAATAATGGTCGGGTATGTTTCGGCCTTAACATTCCTAACCCTGATCTCAGCTAGCGCCACAAGCTTATTGCTCCGTATCAATGCAAAGTCGAGCCGATAGCTCAGGGGTAATTTCAAATAATCACAGTTCCATTTTTCTGCGGCAGATTGCATCACCTTTGCCTCGCGGCTGAGGTCAGCCTCTGTTTCGTATAGCGGTCTTGCCATGTCTCTTCGCCTTCTTTTCTTTATTCCAAATAGTGGTCACCCCAAGCTTTACTATGTCCTTTGCAAAGGCTGGGTAAGCATCGTCAGGAATACTTTCTATCGCCTCTCTGCGGTCTTCCCTAGTTTTCAGGTCTAGGATGTTGCTGGGCAGGAGATAGATCAGTGTGGACTTGGCGAGGTCGTGAAACTCTACCGGCAGACTCATCTCTATGTACTGAAGGCACTGGGGGTAGTAAGTTTTTTCCGCCGCATTTTTACAAATTATCCTAAACAGGTCTGGCTTCACGGAAACACCAGCAACTCGCGCATGAGCATGATGCCTGTTTCGTAATCAACGCTGACCGTATCGGAAAGGTAACTGTCTCCCATTAGATCCCCCAAACGAAACACGAACTTAATGGGCTGCCGATCATACTTATAGATCAGCACGGGGACATGCGAGTCACCCGCAGAGGTCAGCGTCTGCGTCCACCAGTCGGGCTTATACCAGTGTCCGCTTGCATACCGTTTAGCCTCGATCATCAGATTATGAAACTCAATGTCGGCCTTACCTGCGACCTGATACTGGTCTAGGTTTCGCTTTAAGTGATCAGCGCACTCGCCAAACTCATCTTGAAATTTCTTGATAAGCTCACGCTCAAAAGCGTGGCCCTTAGCTCTTCCATTAATCATTGCGGGGGTCATCTCCCATACTGAATCGCGTGTACCAAATGCGTTTCATCTTATCTTTAACTGCGCTATTACCTGCCTTTGAACCTTGCCGCCACTGATACTTAAACGCTGTAATCTCAGCCCACTCTTTAACCCGCTCCTCACCATAAACCATGCTCATAATGTCAATGCATTCAACCCCACCATCCTTGACGTAATGGCTTGGCTGGAACACATCGCTCAGCTCTTCAGCAGCGGCATCTGCCTCAAGCCGTCGATCAAGTACTTCCCTCACTGAATCACTAGCCGCAACATTAAAAGGCTCGTGAGAAATAGCAGGGAATTCGGTTTTAAGTTTGTCCCAGTCTTCTGGTGTCGCGGAGTTAATCCCATGTGAGGAATTCTTTGGCGCAATCGAGGAGTGATTGCTCGGAGCCGTACCGCTGTTCAAATCGGGCTTTGCTAGGGTGTCGCGATGTGTATAACGCATTGTCACTACCTTCTCTATGGTGCTGGTAGCAAAGCGGAATCGACTCCAAGTGACAGTCGGGTTTCACCTTGCCGTTCAAGTGGTGTATTTCAGGGGGACTACAAAGCCCCATCTCTCGCTTGCAGATCACGCAGCCCAAATCAGTTATTGCCGCCATCCACTGCTTTTCTTTGGCCGTGGCCGTTCTACTCTTCACGAAGTGTAGGCTTATCAGCAACCGTCCCGTGGCCGTGCAGATAATCTACTGACACACCAAAAAATCTGGCAATCTTGCGCGTCATGTCGTAGCTAGGGGACTTTGTTTTCCCCTGCAAGAAGCGATTGATCGTCGGCTGGGGTACTCCCGTCTTGTTACTCAAGTCAGTCTGTGTGAGGTTATGCTTACTCATCAATTCTTTTAACTGGTTCATCTTTTCCTCTACTAATCGGTGTTGTAAATTCTATTTTTTTCAAAGCGATGCGTAGCCATCTGCGACTGCCATATTTTGAACTCTATTTCACAGGCCATTAGGTCGGACTTAGCTGCTGCCAGTTGACCTTTTGCTATGCCCCGATCAAGCCTTGCCTGAACAACGTAAGGGCTTTCATCAGCACACCGCTCTTGAGCCGCGTTGGTCTTGTGACCTTGCATTTCAGCCTTTACTTTTTCCTGCGCCACCATCATTTTTTCTTCAGCGTCCGTCTTGGCTATAGCTCTCTCGGCAGCGGAGATGGCCTGACCTGCCTGCCTGACATTTTGTGCGAAGTTTTCAGTCTCTTGCATTTTTCTATCCCTGCTTGGAGTAATCAATATATTGTTTTGCCTTCGATCCTCGGCGCTCTTTGAACTGCATGGCATCAACGTCGAACTCAAAACCTATCTTGCCTTCATACTGGCCGTTGCGATTTTTTAAAACTTCAAGGTATGAGTCCCACTGGCGAGCGTATTTCTCATCGACCTCCTCCATCAGGATCTCAGCCTGAGCAACCGCCTCTTGCTTGCGTTTGTTTTTAAAGATTGCGATAAACCCATCAGCCAAATCTGTAATTGATCCAGAACCTTTGATGTCATATTTATTTGGTGCGGTCATTTCAGACTCACCCTTACGAACGTGCGTCACTAAAAATATAGTCACAGGAAATGCCATCTTGAAATTGACGAGCTGCTCAATGAACTTTTGCTGACCCTCATAATCGTCCTGCCTGACCATGTTTGTCAGAGAGTCGATCACGAATACGTTGATGCCATAACGGCGATAGGCATACTCGAAACACTCCATCAGGTCTTTAGGTTTTGGTGTTAGCTTGTCAACAAATAGCCACAGGTTGGGGGCCAACCAATCAAGCAATGCTTTCCGGTAAGGTTTAGGTGGGGAGACAACACCGCCTGCCTGCTTCATCATGCGCCCCAGAGTTGCGCGTGGCGGCATCTCCATGCTCGCAATCAAAACCTTCTGGCCTTGAGCGACCGCATTCAGGCAAAGCTGACCAAGCCACAGGCTCTTGCCGTGTCCGTTAATACCCGCAACGCCCCAAAGCTCCTGAGGTCTAAAGCGAATATCTTCCTCGTCTAACTTGGCCCAGCCTGAGCCAAACCCAGAGGTATCTTCATCGGCACTAAAGAACTGATCCAAATCATCTTCAAATTCCATAACAGATCGAAGGGTGGTTGGGTCTTTCCAAACAGCTTCTTCATAGGCCATAGCCAACATGGTCTGGGCATCTGCATAGGACTGTTTACCCCCCTGCAACATGTCGTTGATGTCTTTGTTGGGGAGGTTGATGCGGACACAGCGATCCCCCAGTCGAGACATAATCTCGGCTGCTGCCAGCTCACCCTGCTCATCCATATCAGTGGCGACGAGAATGCGCTCAAAGCGACTGAGATTATCGTATTCGTTTTCAATCCACTTGGATTGCTTGGCTCCCTTGCCCCCACCAAAGGGAACGCTCAGGGCGGGGTAACCCAGCTCACTGCATGCAATGGCATCCCACTCGCCCTCAACGAGCCACACTTCTCGGGTGTCCGTTGGCATAACATTCCAGCCAAACAGAATCGGCTTAAGATCTTTCTGGGTAGCTGGGTTGCCGTCATGATTCATTGGTTTGGTCTTGATAAATACCATCTCACCCGCGACATCATGGTATGGAAATACAACGTCCGAACCTCGATGGCTAATCGTCTCGTAGATTTTCCACTTAAAACAGATCTCACCGACATCCCTAAAGCCCCTTCCCTCCATGTATGTATGCAAGTTTGGGGACATTTCAGCCTGCTCAGGAGGTTGAGGTTTTTGGTAGGTCTTTTTTTCCACCGCGCTGAATTTTTTGGAGGGCTTACTGTCCCTGACATTGCAACGCTTCTTAGCCCAGTCCATTGCCTCAACAAGGGTTAATCCTTGGCAATGCTGGATAAGGTCAAGCATGTCACCGCCTTCACCTGTAGCGAAGTCCATGTACTTACCGGATTGCTCGCCGTGAAGGTAGACCGACATTGACCTACCCTTTTCACCTGATATTGACCCAACCTTGTAACAGCCTGATTCAATTTTCCCGTCTGGATACAGCTCTGCACAGATTCCAGTTGCCTGCTCGGCAAGCGCCTGTACTAATTCTCGGATCTCCATTATTTGATCGCCCCTAAAATATCATCGTTTCGTTTTTTGTTTTTAAACTGCGCCAGAGAAGACCAGTCAGGATCGCCGATGCGCTGCCATGTCCCTCTTGCAATGGCGTAAGACACCAGCTCACCAATATCAAAGCCAGCCTGAACCATAATCTCAAAGTCTTTGGTCTGCCTTGTCACTGCAACCTTGGAGGGTGCGCGATTGTTCTTCTGCTTATGCTCCCACCACAACAGCCAAGACTGTTTGGGAACCCCCGAAGGGATGGCGGTACATAGTTGTTCTTTCCATGATTGTTGTTCTTTACTATTGTTGTTCTTAACTATTGTTGTTCTTAGGTCGCTATTTTTGCGATCTTGGTTTTGAAGATCTTGGTTTTGAAGATCTTGGTTTTGAAGATCTTGGTTTTTGCGATCTTGGTTGTCATATACCAACCAGTCCCACGTTGTCTTGCCCTCCTGATCCCGACCATTCACTCGCTGGATATATCCGGCAGCACTCAGCTCTTTTGTGATTCGGGTGACCTTGCCTGTGCTGATGCCAAACACATTTGCAATCTGGCGGTTGCTGACCGTCCACTCCTCAACATGACTTAGCAAATAGCAGAGGACTCCCAATGACTCGGGGCTAATTCCATCTTCACGCTCGGTGGCGCTAATGCCTCCGCGCAGCAGCAGGTTTGGTATTCGTGTATAAGTTGCGGATTCAAATTTGGCTCGCTTGAATATCATTTATTCAACATTTCCATAATTAATACAATAATGCAGGGTTTCATTAGCTGGTCTATTATTACTTGGTATGTGTATATTTGCAAATGAATATAGACATTTGCGATCTTATTTGCATAAATTTGCCTATAGGAGTATGGTGCGGACACTTGGATCAATCTGACGGTGTCGCGTAGAGAGAGAAAAAATGTACTACTAGGGAAAGAATTTGAGTAATTGGGGGATTGAAATGAAAAAGTTTACAACGGAAGAGAGAGCAATAACTTTCAACCGGATGCTAGAACGTGTAGGCGTAGCTCAGTGGGGCAGAGCATCGAGGTTAGTGGAAGGTTGTGGGGTATCACCCGCCACGGCAAGCGGCTGGTTAAATGGCAGTCTGCCTCGGGATAGTGTGGCACTGCTACAGTGCTGCGATCACTTTGACATTGACGTTTACGAGTGGGTGACGGGTACTGGTCGTGCAAAAGGTGTCAACACGATAAAGTTTAAGCGGAACATTCACCGCCTAAAAGCTTTTGAGGTCGAGCGTGAGAGCTTATCTCCAGATCAATTTTCAGTAATGGCCGTTATGCTTTATGAAGACGAAGATAAAGCTGAATTTATGCTAGACAACATCGACATTCTGGCCCCTAGATAATAAAACATCCTTTGAAATCATAAGCTTAATGACTAATTGTCATTGGGCTTTTTGGGCTGCCCACCGTATAATTGCGCCTCATCTACCCAGAGGCTTATATGCTAGTTACCTACATGATTATTGTTTCTCTTTTCGGCCTGACCCTGATTGCTGCGGACGACCTGTCTAAATAACCCTTTCTTTTTTAAGAACCCCCCCCTCAACAGTGACGCGAATCGCTAAATCTATTGCGTGATTTGCTATAGCGTTATCTCGTCAGCGCATTAGTCTGTAGGATTTGACCTTTTGCGCCAAGCAGCTTACGGTGGTTACATAGGCATCTGTTATACATATAAACCCGCCTCTCTAAAGACGCAAGAGATTGCCGTCTCCGACTGTAAGTTTAGCCATATCTTTATGCACCATCCGCGATTTGAGTAAACTATTTCACTATTTATTACACTTAACCGTTAATTATCGCACTAACCACTTGATTCTACAGTTATGGAAATGCATAATAAGTGCAGACATATTCATAAATGGATCAAGAAAATGCAGGTCGAAACAAGAAAACAAGTTTGGGATACGCTAAGTTCCACTGACTATTCTAATCACGTAATGACAGATGAAGACGGCATTCAGATAATTCAGGCGATGTCGGCGCACAGTCTGATGATGTCGGCTTACCCTGAGTATACCTATGAGTACGTACAAGACGCTACTGGTCGAGATCTTCATTACCTTGAGGATGGTACTGCCGAAGTCAGAATGATTATGACTATCGCAGGAAATCACAAAACCGTTAGCCTTCCTATTCACCGCAACACCCAAGCCATCAAAAACCCATCAAGCTGGGATCTCAACACCGCCAAGCAGCGGTTGCGCGTCCGTGCTATGGGTGAGTTTGGTCTGGCGCACAGTCTTTGGATAAAGGATCAACCCGCCCCTGAACCAGTCTATCTTGGTGAAGACACGCCGACTGTGGCTTCTAGCGACACCTCTATGGCTCAAGATTACTGGCTTGAGGCTGACCTCGATACCTGCGCTAACCTTAGGGCGTTAGAGCGACGACACAACCGTTACTTGAACGCGCTACGCACCAGCAAGATTGATGCCGACCCTTATGCTGCTGAGTATGAGAAGCTAAAAGATATCAAATGTAAGCTGTGGGAGTCTGCCGCATGAGTGCAGAAATCCAAGGATCGCCCGAATGGCATGAGGCTCGGAGGCTTCCTGAACCCGCCTCTGCAATTGCTGCGCTCACAAATGATCACCCTTACCTGAGTATTGCTAAGTACATCCGACAGCGTGTGCGTCAGTTAGCGCGAGTCGAGTCTGAATTTGTAATGGTGCCTGCTGTTGAACACGGTCAGCTTATGGAGGACACCGCACGAAGGTTCCTTGAAAAGCTGATCAACGTAAAGGTTCGGGAAACAGGTTCGGTGGTTCATCCAGAGTATGAATTCCTACAGGCATCAGCCGATGGCTTGGTGGGGTTAGACGCATGCTGTGAGTTCAAGTGTCCTTACCCCTACTACACCAAGAAGCCCTACAGCATTTTCGACAAGAAACGAAGCATGTACCTGACGCAGGTATACATGCAGATGGAGTGCCTAGATGTCGATGAGTGCCACTTTATCTGCTACTTAGCCAAGAGCAAGACGGCAGAGCCTCAGTATGTTTATGAGAAGGTTGTGCGCCCTGACAACTGGCTGGGTGAGTTACTTGACGGCAAGCTATTGCCTTCTCCGAAGTCTGGAAAAGTAGCTCGAATAGACCTGTATAAAGAATGGCACGACCACATTGTCGCCGAGTATGAGGATGAGGGTCGCAGGAAGAAGCATGTTGAGCCTGTGGATATAGCTAAGTCCGTAACAGGCGACACAGACTTGGATCTCTTGACCGAGACTCAGGTAAAAATCGACAGCCTAGAGCAGAAGATGGGTAGTGACCTATCTGAACTGATAAGGCTGAGGGATGCATCTGATGAAATTAAGAAAGTATTGGGCGCTAGGTACATGGAGTCAATCAGTAACGGGAAAACCTTGGTTAAGGTAACCCATAAATCAGCATCAGTGGACTTTCGTAAGGCGTTCAACTATCTCAATGGTGAGCAAATGCTGCTCGACCAAGGGGACAGTATTGATCAGTTCAAGCGAGAGACGGGCTTGATGCAAATTAGAGTAATTAACGAGGAATCAATATGACACAAAGTTTTGAAGTAGCAGGTGGCAACGGTCGCTTATATCGCCTTAACAGTGAAGAGAAAGACAAAGAGCTGGCGCGACTTGCCGGTCTTATGGAGCGGGGCAATTTATGGGCCACCCCTGACAAGCTGCATGACTACAGTGGGTTTTTACAAATCAGCCAGCCGTTTATTGACTGGGTGCAGTCGTGCTTTGACGCGCAAGATGAGGAGAATATGCGAATGAACTGGAAAGGTTTTGTAGCGGAGTCGGGTAAGGGCGCGAAGTTTTTGAAGATACAGGATTCGTGGATTGCCAAGCAACCTAGCCTTAAGCAGTTTATTGATACTGGAAGCGGCACTCCCCGACGAGACGCGGCAAAACCTGCTCAAGCGCCAGCGACTGAAAGCTTTGATGAAGACATTCCATTTTAAAGAGACTGGCTGATGGCACTTAAACTTACAAGAAATGCAGGAACGGCGGTCTATGGAGGTTGGAATCTCAACCCCAATAGACTCAATGAATCCTACGATCATCGGCTATTAGTCAGGTCGGTCATTAAAAAAGTAGGAGAAGTAGATAGTGCCATAGTCCACCTGACAACACGCGGCAAAGGCGTTGAGCAGCATATGTTGCTTGTCGGTAGCGATCCTTTAATAGTCGCGGATGGTGTTGAGGTGACGTTAGAGACTGTGGGGACGTATGTGGTTCGGAAAGCGGCTTATTGCTCAGAGTGTGAGCGCGGCGGCGAAGATCAAAGGGACATTCCTCAGGCTTCCTTTGCCTTCTCTGCTCCTAGTGAGTACCGGATCATCCGCGATGATGCTGTCAAGAAGGCATAGCGTTGCCTTAGACCAAGTAGGGTCGTCATGCGCCCTTAGATTAATGGCCCAGTCTGGCTCACTGGGGGTCGAAACGAGCCACTTAAGCTACTTTAATAATAATAAATATAGGTCTGATATATGGATACTGAAGATTTGTTGCGAGATGAGTGGGACAGACGAGCTTCAGTTGTGGTTTGGAGTCAAGTACTTCAGACGTTAAGCGGATGTAGGGTAGCGATGCTAAACATGGATTCATTCATGTTGCATGAGGGCTACTGCTATGTCGCGCTGATTGATTACGGTAGTGAGGTGGGTGTGGAGACCTACAACGAGGCTGGTGAATGGAATATTGGTGTACTTCACCCGTTGAATATCATCAAGAGGGGTGATCACCCTATGAACATTGTAGAAAAGAAAGCAGGTTAACTGGCCACTTTGCTATCAAAAGAAAACTTGGCTATATTGTCAGGGCTTCGTTTGGTGGAGTGGTCGCTCAAATGGAGAATAAAAATGAGTGATCAATTAACTTTTAAAGATGTAGCGGTGAGGTATTTGAACAAGCCGACCAAGAAACTAGGTCGCAAGAAAAACTACAACGCCTTTGCCTGCTTGGAATGGATGTACGAAAAAAGACCCTCAATGATCTTGATTGAAGGGCAAAAGAAGCCAGTACCTTATGGGCCGAGAAACCGAATTCGGTCACATAAAATTGTTTCTTGGGATGAAACGTCGGGAAGATTTGCAGACACTCATATCAGCCGCATTAGAAATATTGATGTTGAGGATATGTTAGATGCTCTTAGGAATCAGAAAGGTCTTAGCAACAGCGGGATCAATACATTCCTAGTTTATCTTAGAGCTGTTTGTAACTTTGCTTTTGAGAAGCTTGATGTTTCATTCGATAAGTTCCCAAAGATAGAGACGCTTCCTACTCAGGGTCGAGAGTATTACCTGACACCTGAAGTCGCCAAGGGATGGATGCGGTTCTTAGATCCTTTGAGACTAGACATGGTTAAGTTTAGTCTTGCGACAGGTCAACGAAAAGCAAACATTGTTGGCTTGAAGTGGGATTGGGTTAGCAAGGATCTTACTCGAATGGTGATCCCTGCTGCTGATGCCAAGAACGGATGCTCACACACTATTCAGTTGAATACTGTAGCGGTTGAGGTTCTAAAGAAGCGCAAAGAAGATCGCGCTGCGCTGATGGCAGAGTACCCAAGGCTTGGCAATATCGAGCATGTCTTTGTGCAGGATGATAGGCAACACCTTGGTCAGCCTATGCTTGGAACGTCAGTGACTGGAGAGATGTGGAAAAGAAGTATTAGGATGTATAACCACAATCTTGAGTATGTAGCCAAGAGAAACAAGAAGTCTTTGGATAGAGATAAGTTGATACCGGAACACGCTTTAGTGTTTCACACGTTAAGGCACAGCTTTGCAACATGGCTGAATGAAGCCGGAACAGACCTTGATGATATTGCAATGGTCGGTGGCTGGAAGAGCCTTGATGCGTGTAGAAGGTATGTAAAGAAAAGTGACGATAGGGCTAGGGAAGTTGGATCTAGGATAGAGGGTTTATTCTAAAGCATTACACTAGCCTGAATGCACCAACGGGAACTGAGAGGCACCGAGTAAACAACACTAGGAAGGTGGTGCTTCCGAGGTTCATAAGTAGTTGAAAAGTAAAGTAAAAATGTGTGGTCGGGACGGCAGGATTTGAACCTGCGACCACTACACCCCCAGTGTCGTGGACACTAATACTTTATTTTTCAATAGGTTACGGCCACACCACCAAAGGGCCGAAGCATAACACTATTGGAGTTTATTGTGAAAAAGTATCTATTAATTGCAGCACTAATAACTTTTACAAGCACTGCCAACGCAAATTGGTGGACAAAGATTTCGGAGCAGAGGCTACCGTCAGGTGATGTGATATGCCAATGGAAATCAGGTTGGGGAACTAGCACCCAGTACACAACTACTGCTGGTCAGGGCTACTGTCCTAGACCCAACTAATCAGAGGTTGCCATGAAAAATAATATTAGAGAGCGTATCTATGATGCAATGGCATCGGTCTTTAAATTTCAGATACAACTGAACATCGATGCTATGGATATACTGATTGTACTAGCTGTAATTGGTGTAATATTTGCGGTCTAGTCCGGCCACCCCTTTCCCCCTTTGGCCGGATTATGTCCGGCTTTTTTTATACTACATCGAGAGCAAGAAGGAACAGATAGATAATAATTGGTAGCAAGACTAATCCGCCTGACCCCCAAAGCAAGGCCGACCAAAGCAGTGCTATGTTCTCAGCTCGCCTTCTAGCCTTAATACGCGCCGCCCTTTCTCGATTAGCCACTACCGTGTCTGCTGAGATGTCAGCATGATTTCTATCAGGGTCTGTAACTTGTTATCGCTTTCCATCTGAGTTGCATGCTGTCTGCTCAGTGACTCTGTAATTTGCCTAATAGCCTGCTCGTTAAGGGCTATACCTTTATGCGCCTCCAGACCATTTCTCGAAAGCTCCTGTACCGTTGACTCCAGCCCCTTAACATCTGTCTCTATATTTTCAGCTTTAGCCATTGCGCCACCCCAAGTTATCGTGGCCCCCACAAATGTTATTAAGAACGGGAGCAGGACGGTGGGTACTGCTACGGTGTCTTTCATAGTACTTCCTCTTTGAGCATTCTTTGGATGGTTTCCCAGCGAGTTTCAAACTTTTTGCCTGTTGCTTCACCGAATAAAAGGTCTGACTTTTTGATACTATTTTTAAGCGTACTGTCAGACATTGTCCACTCTGCCGCACTACCAGCGATCATCGCCTTGGAGTCTTTCTTAGTCACTCCATTTGATCTAAGAACCATCATCAACTGGGTGTCACTTAGACCAGACTGTCGGGCAGCATTGACTAGCTTAATCATGCGCTCATAGCCCTCCTTACGGGCCGAGGAAGCGCGATCAAATGCATTCTCTAGCTCACCATCATCCAAGTCGTTAGGGTCTCTGAACGTGCTTGTCAGTAGGCTGGTGGCATCTCGCTTTGCCTCATTGAACTCATAAGCTTTAAAGTGCAAAGAGACCTTAGGATCAAACGTGGTAACCCTAAAGCCGACCCATGCCTTTAGCTCGTCCTCAAGTTCATATCGCTTGCCTGACTTCGAGACATCGCCGCTTATTGCCTTACCTGTGCGAGTGAAGTTTTGTATAATTGCTGGGCCGACACCGCTTATTATATGGCCCACCTGCACTTTAGCTTTATTTTCTAGAGTGTCCGAAGGATTCCAGACTCTTCCGCCAGATCCTTTCTCGTTGTTATATATTTCCAGAAAAGCGTTGGTAGCAATATCGACACCTAAGAACGGGGAGGCCATCTCTTTAATCGCTTGGCCAACAGCATCATCAATAGGCTGATCTCGCATTAGCGCGTTGATTGGCTTCTTCCAGTAGGCATACGGGTCAAGGTAAGTGAGATCAATGTACTCTAGGTTGCCATCATCATCACGGCCTGTTGGCAAGATGTTAGAGTTCTCACTCCACGTTGGTGACATCAACCTAATTGCTTCATGCTCATCTTCATCCACATCAAATGCGCGTAGGGCTGCGTCCTGAAGTGCGTATATCCCAAGCGACACGGCTGACATTCCAGCAACTTTAGTCATAGCGTGACCCCTCATATCTGGGTCTGCCATATCCTGCTTTAAGTACCGAAACATATTGCCAGTGGTGCGAATTATTTCTGCGGGGAAAGAAACAAACGTACCGACAAACGGGAATACTCTTAGGTTCTGGACGCCCTTTCCTATTAGAGAATATGTAGGATATGTATCCCTAATTCTTTCGGCAGCAAGAGGCATGGCCTGTTCGCGAGTAAGTCCCTTATTGTCCATTAGGACATCAACCATATTCTCAAAGCCAATGATCTTCCAAAAGTCATCGCCGTACTGGTAAAACTTTGCAGCAGCATTTGTAGTAAAGACAAGTCCCTTCTTTAACTTTCCAGTAGCAGTTGTCGCTACCTCAACCTTATTGTCCAGCTCCGATGCGTTAGAGAAATCCTCAAGAGCCTTGGTTAATTCACCTGCATAGGGGCTGTCATAGACAACTCCCAAGCGTCTAATCTCACGGAGATATGCAGTAGCATCACCCTCTTTTGAGCTAAAGTAACCATCAAGAGAGCTTAATGACCGACTTCCCTTGGCCCAGTTAAAGTGACCATTGGCCACAGTGAACAAAGACGCTGACATGAAGTTACGGGCTACCGTAGTTGGGGCTATAACCGTCTTGCCATACTTAACCATAGAGTTAAGTTGGGTGTAAGACTTCATAAATCCTTCGTATGAAGACAAGTTCATAGCGTCCTCAAATCCCTGCGCTAAATCTGGAGTTGTGTACAGGCCATTCAGTGGATTCATTGCGTCTGAGGAGTCAGGCGCTATCTGAACATAGGCATCTGTTGGAGCGTCTTCGGCAGTGAATAAGAAACCATCCCGCTCACCTTCAAACTTAACCCGCTCAAGGAACCTGTGATTCCAAAGTAAGCGACTCATCTTCGTAGATGTCTTAACAAAGTTTATACGCGGATCAGTGTACTCACCCATCAGCGCCATAATTTCGGGAGCAATATCTTTTCTCTTCTTTAAGATAGAGAGGTCTTTACTACCAAGATTTCCTTCACTGATGAAGCTGCTTAAACTGTCAAATGCAGTGCCTGATTTCAGGATCGTATTAATAATTCTGTCAGCATTCTTTGCGCCATTAGACTCAAGGAATGTTCTGGCATTGTCGATGACTGACTTCGGTACTTTATTGGCCCACTTAGGATCATCAAAGACTTGGTAGCTTCGGTTGAGGTACTTACCCTTGTTAGATGCAATGGTGTTTAGCAGATCTATTTTTGCCGCTGCGGCCTCACCCTTACCGTTCTCTGCTAGAGCCAAGGCTTGATCAGCAACTACCTGAGCGTAATCAATAGACATCTTGTCGAGGTACTTACGCATTCCGCCGATGGCCTGCTTCACTGCGTCAGGCAAGTTAAGGCTGTTTAACTGATCTAATGGCGTGGCGATAGCCTCACTTAGTAATGCTGTCTGCTCCTCTGAAAGGTTAGCGTCCTTAACAGCCTTATCATAGGAGTTAAGGTACATGCGGGTGTCAATTTCTGCGGCACCAAACTCACCATCTCTGGCAATCTTAGCTTGGAATACTTGCTCGTTTAAAAGACCTCTGGACGTAAGCTGCCTCTTAAAGGTTTTCTTGACCCAGTCGGTAGCTTTATCCACCACCTTTTTCTCTTCGCGGATGACAGCATTTCGTGCCTCATTAACTTCAGAGTAAGTGGAATCTGGTTTGCTAGGTGGGGAACTTAGGAAGTCGTCATCAGCTTGCTGAACGGATCGTAATCCACCCATGACCTGTAGTCTTTCATCTGCCGCTAACTTTTCTAGCTTCCATACCGCTGCGGTAGATGTATATTCATCACCGTCAGGGTTAATGGCTTTAATAGAGACATTAGCAAAATAATCTTTGCCGTCTGCGCCTTCGATTATCTTGTCGTCTGGTATTGCACCAAAAGGACTGTATTTGCCAGCTCGTTCCACCGAACCTAGCCTCGTCATCGTTAATCCAACAATCTCGCTCTTAAACGAAACTGTCTTTCCGTCACTATTTTCTTGGGTCGTGACGTAGCGCATGCCTTTATCAAAGGCACCAAAGAGTCCGTCAGCTTTTGCTGCTTTAGTGAATTCTTGTGACTGTCGAATGCGACCCTGTAGCCCATCAAAAAATTCTTCTCTAAATTTCTTGAGGCTATTCATCTCTCGGCGAGCAGATAGGTCTGAAATATTTGAGTCATCCCCTTGGCGCGGGGGTGAGGATAGTAGGTCTAGACTTTGCGCTTCTCGCTTGGGGATGCCGAGCTTTTCTGCGTACTCGTTGTAGACTTTCCTGACCGGCTCGTAAAGTGAAGCGTTGGTGCGGTCGTATATATTTTGTGATCCGCTGGGAGTCTCTCGATTCCAAGCTCCTTCGATAGCTTCTCTATATTGATCTGAACCATGATAGTCCCCTTGGGTAGTTATAGTGCCTACTGAGTAGTCACCGCCTAATTGATTAATTAGATTAGAGTAAAACTCCTTGGCATGCAACTCAGTATATTCAAAGCCTTCTTTCATTGACCTTGAATCAAGAAACATCAATGTGTCGTTCATAGGTTGATTGAAGTTTATTCCGTCAGGGTCTTTGCTAGGATTCATCGACTCGGCCAGAGCCATTGCATCTTCCCTAGAGAAATCAGAACCGTCCTTCTTAACGACCACGAAGGCAGGAAGACCGGCTTCAGCGTAAACTGCTTGAGATGTGATAACCGAATCCTGAAGCAAGGCATCACCTAGTAACGGCGCAAGCTTGTTAGCAGTCTCCAAATTTCCGCCAAGAAGCCTAATCATTATTGAAGGCTCATATCCGGTAAAGGTTCCGGCAGACTCTTCTATTTCGTGAGGTATTCCTAGCTCTCTAAGAATGGGTATCTGCCCACCATCATCGACAATAGCAGCCATAACATCTTGATTGTACTGAACCAGAGTCTCAATTGGAGTGTCATCAGGAAACGCAAGACCTCTACCTTTCCCTGCAACCGCAGAAGCAATCAACTTGGGAGATCTGGCTCTAGCCAAATCCATCAAGCCTTCTCGCTCATTTACGGTAGAGAATGGAGTGGTCTTTTGTGCTGGTTTGTTTCGCGGTCTGACGCCGCCTGCTAAAGAATCTGCCAGCGGGGTAGATGTATCAAAAGTCCCGTCAGCAATCATGCTCTCAATTTTTTGAATTTCTGGAGCTGCATATAAGGCAGATGATTCTGGCGTACCATCACCATACCTTGGAGCGGTTTCGTCAAACTCTTTCCCTTCGGCCTCTGCTTTCTTCCTTAATTTTTCAAGCTTTTTCTTGGCCTTGTCTTCATCGCCTTTGTTCTTTGGAGTGAGCTTATCTTTTGCATAGAACCACAGGGTTGCTTGCATCTGATTGGGAGTCATTCCGAACTCATCAGCTAATACGCTGGTCAGGTACTGAGCGTAACGATACTCATTCTCTCCTGAGACTTTAGCGGCATCAACGAGCGCCCCAGATTTCTTATCAAAATCTTTTTTGCGGAACCCGAACACGCGACTCATGTGGACATCCTGAACACTGAACGGGTTATATTCGTTCCTGCCCCTGTCCGCAACCATCTGCATGTATGTGGTGGTTTTTATGCCTCCCTCAAAGTCACCGTTAGCATAAAGGTCACTAATCGCAGTAACTTGCCTTCCTGTAATTTTAAGCTTCTGCCCATCAGGACGGGTAGTTGCCTTCACGGCCAACTCAAATTGCTTGCGCTGTTTAACCGGATCAAACTTTCGGGCTAACGACATGATGTGAAGAGTTTCTGCTAGATTGTTTTCCGCCGCGTTCTGTGCCGAGGTAATGCCAAAGATAACTGACGCTTCGTCTAGGTTTGCATCTCCGACTAAGTCTCTAAACAGATTTCCAAAGTCGTCATACCACTTTAGGTTGTCTGACTTGGACAATGAATCCTCAACGTATCCGCGCAACTCATCTAGCGTTACGGGCCTTACGTCTACATCTTGAACAGACTCTTTACCCTTGCGTTTCTTAGGAGCGCCAACTATCGATCCTAGCTGCTCTGAGGTTGGGTTGGGGTTTTCGGCGAGTAGGTCAGATAGAGATTGCTCGACCTTACCCATTGGTAGAACCGGTGAGCTTTCATCTGGCTCTGGAACTCGGCTAAACGGAGCAAAGAGCATGTCATCATCGGCCAGCAGATTTAGATCATTCTCGAAGTCAGCCTCTTCAGCGATCATGCGCTCTTCAGCTAGGCGCTCTGCTTCAGTCTCTTGAACTGTCGCTGGGTGCGAAATGACACCGTCTTGAACGATCATCAGCTCTTCTGAGTCAAGCTCTGAGTCAGTTAGACGTTCAACTAGGTTGTCAAACTGATTGTCTTCTAGCTTGCGAAACTTCTTGCGAAGATCTGTAAGCTTAAGCTGGCCTTCTGGGTGATCTGCAACTAAGTTGTAGCCCTTAAATAATGTGTCGGAGCTAACCTCTGGGTTGAGGGGAGTGTTGTAAGAATTTTCTCCCGCGTCAATCAGTTTTTGCCGGTGTGCTATAAGCTCATCAATGGTTTCCTGTTGGGTCTCACCTAGCATTCCATCAAGCGCAGCAACCTTCCCGTCTTCTGAGGTGAAGTAAACCTCATCCCCAGCATCTTTAGCGTCATCATCGAAGTAAAGAGTGTAGCGATCTCCGTCTGCGAAGGTGACAATGTACTCGCCAGTGTCTTCGTAGTTCTCGGCTTTCTTAAAGGTGGGTTTCTTGTCGGTAGCTTTGAGGACTACCTCGGTGCGCCCTAGCTGTAAAGGTCGTCCAGCAGAGTCCCCGTCACTCTGGATGGGCGGTTGGCCCAACTCTTGACTGGCTTCTTCCTCAACAGGGCTACGTCCGCCATCTCTTCGATCTCCGCCCCCGTCTTGTACTTGTACGTCTCGAAGCTCGGTTCGTGGCCGAACGTCTGGACGTACTCCGCTAGTTTCGGTGTCATCTTGGGTGCTAGTATTCTGACGTTGGCCATTATCTATCTGCTCCGATTGCAATAAATTCTTCATGTAATTATAGGTGACAGGGGCGTATTGTTCTAGTATCTCAGGGCTTGAGTGAAATACTGCAAATGACTGGGCAAATGCTTCTTGCTGAATAATCGCCGTCCCTTTTTCTGGCTTTGCGTTAAACATTTTAAACGCAAAGCCAAATGGATATGCAAGCTCCAAGCCCAGCTCGGTCTTGTTATTAAAGTTATTTGCCAACTCCGCCATTATAGAGCCTAGCTCAAAGTCAATATGCGTAGTAGCCGCACCGTTTACCTCAACACTAAACTCTGGAGAGTTTGCGGTGTGGTTGTTAGTCACATCAAAGGCATGCCCCAACTCATGGGCAAGAACAAAACGTAGCACTGCTGGCCCATTTGTCTGGCCACTTTGGTCTTTAGATGACGCTTTAATCAACGAGCTGTAAATACTTACAAAGCCTTTCGTCTTCTCATAAACGCCGTTGGTCTCGTCATCAAGGATATTGCCATGAACGTAGATACCATTAACATCATTAAGAAACGCCTTGGGCATGCCTGCGTCAAACAAATCAACAAGCGCAGACTTTATCTCAGCCTTCGCGTTTGGCGTAGTTCCTTCAGCATCTTCGACAGAAACAAATGAGTTGCCATCCTTATACGGCACCTTCTCTCCGATAAGCAGAGAGTCAATCTTAGCCTCGTCAATATCCGTGCGCTGGCTTGGTTGGCCTTTGTTAATCTCTGCAATAGCTTCGGACAGCACTGTGTTTTCAGGCCGTCTAATTGTTTGGGTAAAGGTTTGGGGTGTATAGGTATCTTCGGCTAAAGGCACTGCTCGGAAAGATGCCGCCTCCTCAACAGCCTCAACAAGACTTTCTGCGTTGGGCATTGACTGGGCAATATCGATGGCTTCTTGAGCGGAGACTTGATCGGGGATAACCTCTTGATCCGACTGCTCGATTAGCTTTCTCTGAATACTGGCTGGCAGATCGTCCATCTCTACCTTGACCTGAGAGAAGTCTGGTGCTGGGGTCATCTGCGCCTGTACACGGTTTAGTACAGCCCTTTCCTTGATGGTCTTCTTCTTACCCTTTGCATCCCTTACCGCTAATGACAGTGGGTTACCGTCTTGGTCTTTGATGATTCGGGCGAGGGTATATTCTTTTCCCCGAAGTGTGAATTTTTTGGTGTCAGGATCTATCTGGAATTCATTCTCAAACTCCAAGTCCTGATCTGAAGGCACAACGCCAAGCTCATTAGCTGTCTTGTTCTCGCCAGACTCGATGAATACATCACCGTTGTCCTGAGTGACTACATAAAAGCCATCATCTTTTTGAGTTAAAAGACCCTTGTTGCCGTTGTACTCAACATCACGACCAACAAGCTCACCCATAGGTGGCGATACAGATGCGGGATCAGGCAATGCACCACTCACCTCAGTTGGCGCTTCAGGGGCTGGCTCTGGGTCTTTAGGTAGAGGCATTGTTACAGTCTCACCGACACCTTCGTTTCGATAGGTTCCGTCAGTGATTTCTTGTAACATCTTCTTGGCGCGATCTCGCTCGGCAGGAAGCCCAGCTATCTGCGCTTTGATCTGAGCTTGGATAGATTCGCGAGAAGCAGTTGCTTCCTCGGCAGTGCGCTCAGGGCGCGGAGCAGGCAGACCTTGCTCTTTTGCTACCGCTTCAACTCTAAGCTGGGCGGCTTCTTCAGCGGTCTTCTCTTCACGGCGAAGGGGCAGTCCTAATGCCTTGTTTCTAGCGGCAACAACTTTATCTCCACCTTTTTCATTCTGCTGTGCAGTTCGCTCTGCGGGAGCATCTTGATTGACATCAACCTCTTGATCAATGTCTACCTCTGGTGCTGGTAACGCTAACTGTCGGTCTGTAGGCTCTATGCTGTCAGTGTCCTTACCTACTACTCCAGCAAAGCCACCCATTGCACCGCCGCCAATCGCTCCAGCAACCGCAGCATTTAAATACTGAGACATCTTGCCTTCTTGCAACATTCTCTCAGTAAACGACTCTTCTAAATCAAGTCCGCGAGTAACCTCAAGCGCAGCGTTTTGGATGATCTCTTGTGTCATCTCCGTAACGGACTCGGCAGCTCCAGTCTTTGCAGCCTCTTTTAATGCCCTGCCAAATACGCCCTTCTTTCTATAGACCGCGCCAGCAACCTCTTCTGCCGCATCTCTGAATTTTTCTTGGGGAAGAATCTTCTTGAGTACCCGCATTGGGGCAACTGCATCTAATCCGCCTGACGCAAGACCCGTCACAATTGCAGTAAGCGCAGCTTCTTCACCGGTCTCTTCAAGAATTCTGGTAAAGGATTCTCCCGCACCAGCAGCAGTGCCAAAGGCCATTGCCCCAGACATCTGACCTTTAAGTCCACGCTTGGCTAAAGCCTCTCGACCAACGGTGGATGCCGCATACATATTTGCAGCCTGCTTCTTGCTAAGAACATCTGCTGATTTCTTGGCTAAAGACTTACCCGCTGCATGCATGGCCGCTCTTTTAGCTGCAACCCCTACTACCGCACCAGCTCCACCACCGCCAATCAGGCTAGGTATCACATTGCCGACTATATAGGCTGAGTATCGAGCGAAGTCACCGAAACCATCAACGTCTTCAATGCGGCCAATCTCACCCGCATTCTCAGCAGCTTCAGCCATCTGCTCGTTGTAGTACTCCATGCCTTCAGAAAACAGCTCGTCATCATCAAGCAAAGATCCGACTAAGGCACGACCACCACCACCAATCAGACCTTGTAGCTGGTCTGTTCCTGCGGATACACCCTTAACAAACTCAGAGCCTATGTCGCCTATGGTTTCTAGTAGTCCATCTTCCTCTTCTTTGAAGCGGTCGGTAAAGTTAGTGCTGCGTCTTTGTGGGCCAATCGAAAGCATGTAGGAGAACCTTTAAATTTGCATAAGTTAAGAATTTGCGGGGCTAGACTAATCTTTGTTGTCTTGAACTGCTCGGGCAATTTCTAGGAAGCTAAGGTCATTGTTTTGTCCAATATCGCCATTTGATTGAGCGCCATATCCCATCTTGGTATTCCATGCCTTCCACTGCTTACTGCCGTCTACTTTGACCTCTCCGTCTTGGGTCGAATCAAAGTACGTTGCGGCGTCTAAAACTTCGCGATCAGTTAGCTTTGGTTTTCCCTGCTCTTTTCTCAATCGATCAATCTTTTTTATCTCATTGGTGTCACGCATAATGTTGAGTGTGTAGCGGGTTTCATTGCGGCTAGACTTAACCTTAGTGTTCGGCATTAGCAGGCTAGACTCGACATAATTCGTAAAGTCATTGGTCTTGATATACTGGCCCCATGTGAGGCTTGACCCAGCGGAAATAGGGTCGTTCATCATGTCTTTATCTTTGATGTCTTGAATTATTGCGGTCGAATGCTCTCTTTTTGCCGCTAAAAACGAATCGTTATTAATGTTTCCGTTACCGTCTCCAAACCTGCCGCGCTTCATTGCCTCTATTAGATTGGGTCTAGCATTACTCATGTAACCTGTAAATTGTGTCTTCATTGCAAAAGCTTGCATTAATCCCCTCACGCTGAGATCGACGGGCTTTCCCTGACCTGATCGCTTTTGGGTCATGTCGGTGATGTAGGTGTATTGCTCACCTCGACCGTCCACCACTGTCACAGCCACATCAGCCCTAACCTTGGCGTCACCTTCATTGCCGTTTAAATCGCCCATCCTTAAAGCATGAACCTCGGTTTTGACAATTTTCATATTACGAAATCTGTCAGGTGCGTTAGGATGAGTGTCCTCAGTTATGGTTGTCCCGTCCTGAAGCCCTGCACTCTGGCCTACTATTTGTTGTACACCATTGACCCATACCTCATCGTTTATCTCTTGACCAGCCTCCATCTTTTTTAGGGCTTCTACCAGCTCCATCTCGCTGCGCCGCTCTAAAGGGGAAAAAGAGTCTGTAACCCACTTGCCGATAGTTGGATGAGTTTTTAACTCTTCGAAATCTGTTAGGAATTCCGCATAATCTGCATCGGTCTCAGGATTGGCCTCCGCAATTCGAGTAGCCAAGACCCCAGCGCCAATGTCCTGCTGCTGTCGTGCCTTTAGATCCAGTGCTGTGTTCCGGTCAGTGGTGGCGTTATCCGCCTTAGTCTGGGTTATGCCCAAACCTTGTTCAATCTGTCCGCGAGTAGTGGCATCGTTTGCATTTTTGTTCTGGGTTTCAATCTTCTTCCGCAGAGTTTCGGCTTTGAGGGCTGTGTTAGCTGCCTGACTGTCCTCTATGTTTTGTGTGGATTCTCGCAGCTCCCGCGCATCTCTGTCTGTGGCCAGTCCCTGAGTAAACTCAGTGTCGGATCGCTTATCGGCCAAAGCCTCACCTTCAAGCCTTAGACTTTCTTCGCGATAGTTATCTTTTGATCGCCTGTCATACACATCATTAACAAGACCAAAACCTGATTTAATACCGTCTGCAAATCCCGCCATAACTTAATATTCCTAAAATAATTCGCTAAATAAATATCCAATGCCCAAAGCAATTGCTACTGGCCCAGCTACTGCGCCAATTTGCGCTAATGTTGAGGCTCCTGCGTTCGCTCCGAGGGCGGCTGTTTCAGCGATACCAGTAGCTGTTGATGCAGCCTCCACCCCTGCTGTCGCCTCGGCCAATGCAACGCCAGTTTCAGCCGTTGCGGCGGCAGTATTAGCTGCGCTTGCAGTTTCAAAAGTCTGGACAGCACCATTAAGAGACTGCTGTGAGGCGCTTAGAGCATTGGTCGCATCTTTTGCGGTTTTACTTAACTCTAAGGCTTTGTTAATACCGACACTACCGCCAATACCACCAGCCGTTCCTATGGTCGCAGACTGCTGTGCCGCCTCTGCCTGCTCCATTTGTAAGCGCCTACCCTCTTCGGCATAGTCAGCAGATGATACTTTTGACATGCCAAGGTTGGCCTGTTGACGCAAACCCTTTCCCGCTCCAATTAATCCAGCCATCGTTATACTCCTTGCCCTACAGCTTTCTGGGTTATTCCACCCAAGCCGCCAGTCAGTATTTTAGTTCTTCGGTCAGAGTCAGCAGCTCTGGTTGAGTTTATTGCGCCCACCAGTGTCGAGACCGTATTCGTTTGGTTCTGTGCGCTAACACCGCGATTAGTCAGGCCGTATCCCTCCATCCTTCTGGTTTGCATACCCTGAACATTCTGAGATGCCCCCAACACTGACTCTCGCGTTCTCGCCAAATCACCTGCCAGAGCCTTTGTTCCGGTAGCGGTAACTTCGCTTGCCAGAAAGTTCTCAACAGGTGCGTAACGAGTCATATAGTCTTGTGTTTGGGCGCGGATCAACGCGGCATATAGCGCATCACCCTCCATGTCAGTGGGGTCATTGCCGGTATATCTTGATGGGTTTATGCTTTGATAGGCGTTGAAGGTCGAGCCTTGATATTGAGGCGCTCCTCGGTCTTCACCCTCGCCTTCAAAGAAGAAGTCTTCGACTTCCTGCATGGGGCCACCAGTTTGGTAGTACCCCGTCTGATATAGATGTTGAAGATCACTAGCTACACCTGCGTACATAATTAACCGTTCCTTGATGAGTTGGCATACATTCCGCCAGCAGCACCCGCGACCGTGCCAGCAATTTCAGATGTAGAGCTACGTTTTTGGAAGTCACTCTCGGCCTGCTTGTTTGCAAGAGAAAGCTGGTCGTTCATCCTGCCAACATTTCCCTGCATGGCCGTTGTCTGAAGACCTTGACCGGCTGCAACAATATTTTGTAGTCCGCCATAGGCATTATCTGTTTGTGAGATGCCAGCGTTTGCTCCGGCTTGACCCATTGATCTGGCCTTTGCCGAATTAATGGAGTCTATCTTGCCGTGGTAAGCGCCAGCCGTTGGGTCAATTCCGCCTTGGAACATCTGTGCTTGATACTCAGGCATCTTCTCTTCATACATTGCAGACACGGCACTATTGGTTTGCCCCATGCCAGACTCGTATGCCTGATCCCCAAAGGCATCTAGGTTGTCCTGAATGTAAGCATTCTCTAAAGGGATAAAAATCTCACCATACCGCTTGAGGCTATTAGCAGCCTGCTTGGCCAGAGCCAGCTTGGACTCTTGCTCTTTTGGGTCACTTCCACCACCACCACCACACATACCTATACCTCTTTTTTAAATATCAGTCCGGCCTTCTTATAGCCCTGACTTTGAATAAATTTGGGATACCCCTCACCAGCTATACCGGAGGTGATACCTATACATGTCTCAACGGCATCTCTTGCCCTTGCCCAGCCTTCAAAGTCCTGCATCATTTGCTTTAGCGGGGTGCTGACTTCAGTTCTATGTTCAAGCTTAAAAAATACACACTGCTCTTGGGCTATTGATCGTGATGAGAAGAAGTAATCTGTTAATACCCCTATAAAGAAACCTACAACCTCACCGTCCAATGTGCATACTTCCATGAACGTATTTGAATATGGGTCTGATCCCGCCAAGACCATTTTCTTAATCTTGTCTGGTGACCATCCGCAATTGGCAAAGTTACTGTTTTCCTGAAACCACCGGCCTAAAGCATTGATTGAATCAAAGTCTTCAGGCGAGGAGATCCTCACTGAATAAGACAAATTGAATACCTGATGGGTTTTAACGCGAAGGCTATGTTCGATCTCAAGTAACCCTGAGATGAGTAGCTTGCGGGTGGCTGTTTAGCGTAAAAGCTAAGGCCGTATACTTATTACATCATACAATAACAGTAGTAAAATCAACAACTAATCATGCATCTGGGAGTATTGGCCAGCTAACGCTTTCAATGCTAAGAATTCCAGAAGACTGGGCAGGCAATTCACGCAAAAGGTGCCGGTAAGCTGCCCACTGAGACTTCTTTTCATCAGTGATTGGTGCATCAGCTACCTGAGTCCAGTCACACTCGTATAGCTTTTGAGTCCGCTCACGGCGAAGCTCAGTCATTATCCTTTCGCTGTTAAATACCCACCCATTATTGATCCAATCCTGCCAAGGTGAAGAGCGTGGTTCTCTGGTGTGCCAAGTGCCATCAATATAATACTTAGTGTTGATTAGATGGTGACCATCAGTGTCGGACGAGACTGCCACGGCAAGTAGCCCGTGGTAGACCTGACCCGTAACATAATCACTGTCTGCGCCTGAAGATACAACGTGCTGTACCTCACCGTTTTCTGATATAAGTGCGTACTGAACTGCCATAAAAATACCTAGTTTGGGTCGTATACAATCATGTAGGGAAATAGAGCTGTATTAGTCGTAAGGGTGCTTCCACCTATAGTTGTTCTGTTTGTTACACGAATGTATGGGCTAGAGTGGGCTGGATAGAACGTATACATCATAGTCAGCGTCCAGCTTGGCAATATAAACACTTGAGGTATCGCGTAAAGCATACTGCTGTTGCAGACTGCATAGATTTTACTAAAATCCAACGATGATGGTGGCGTGTAAGTAAATTCTTGGTTGCTGCTGAGTACGCCAGTAGCCAGTATCTTTACGCTAGTCGATCTTGTCGCAGAAAATAAAAGAGTAGTGCCGTTAGGTGCGTACACATCTAGACCATATTCCCCGCTACTTGGTGCAGAGATGTTACCCGCCTGAGTCCTGACAAGTGCGGTGCTTATGCCAGCCGTATTCTGAAAGAAGTAGCTAGGGTGGCTACTTGAACCCCAAAATCTTTGCGAACCAGAATATGATGCGCTGGCCGATATTGGGACTGACCCGCCGTTGATAGAGGTAGAGTAGACAGGACTCGATGCAGGCTTTGCCAGAGCTAAGTCTCCGGTAGTGAACCCTACTGGGGGATAGACCATAGATGAGTAAGCGGATGCAGTCTTGCCGGTGATAAACGTGTTCGGGGCAAGCTCATCACTGTTGAGCAGCGTCCGGCCATCAGCGTTTAATACCTTAACTCCGTAGCTCATTCGTTACACCCTGAACACATAGTAATCAACTGTCTCCCCTACACCGCTGTGTATTCTCAAGTTGTTAGTCTGCTTTTCAAAATAAACACTCGGAATGGACTGGTAAGTGAATATCCTTGGTATGTCACCCAACTGAACATTCCATGTGTCATCGTTGACCATACCCGTGATGGTGACATCAGCATAACCACTAGCTCCACCAGTAACCGTTCCGGTGGCAACAAACCTAATCAGCCGGTCAGTGTAAGAAATTATCTTAGTGCCTGACGCATTGTATACTTCGAGACCGTCAGCCATTTCTACAGCGCCCCAAGAATGACTCTAACCTGACCCGCGCTATCGAATGCCTTAATG
>Ga0209279_10000399_pt1 | contig 28783 bp, 14 predicted proteins | sample CoawatmetaG00DNA_3_FD_187508 | JGI IMG/M metagenome (GOLD analysis project Ga0209279, IMG submission 187508) | Marine microbial communities from the West Antarctic Peninsula - Coastal water metaG006-DNA (SPAdes) (version 2) | ecosystem: Environmental > Aquatic > Marine > Coastal ...
GGCTGAGGTTTACGGAAAACGTACGATTTCAGGATTCTTAGGACAAGTAGGAGCGGAAGAAGCTATGTCAGCTGACCAAGTTGTTTGGTCTGAGCAAGGTAGATTACATTTATCTTATCAAGCGGACTGTTTAGATGCTTCAGCTAGTACAATTAACATTACTAAAGATATCGATGGCGTAGCTCAAACTACAACTCATGGTGTTAGAGTTGGTGATCAGGTATTAATTTCAGGTGGTGGTCAAACTGTTACTGCTTTAGTAACTGTAGCTGCTGCTGGAAATCAAACTATCACAGCGTTACCTTATGGTGGAGCTCACTTGAGCGACATGGGTTTTGCTGATGCTGACAATGATCTTAGAGTTTTAGTGTTTGGTTCTGAAAATTCAAAAGGAACTGATTATTCTGGCGCTAGATCTGTTAAACCAGCGTTTACTACTTTCACTAACAAACCAATTATTCTTAAAGACCAGTATGAAGTTTCAGGTTCTGATGCTTCTCAAGTTGGATGGGTTGAAGTTTCTGGTGAAGATGGACAAAGCGGTTACTTATGGTACATGAAAGCTGAAGGTGAAACTAGATCAAGATTTGGAGATTACTTAGAAATGAGTATGATTGAGTCTGAGAAAGCTGCTGATGCTTCTACTATTTTAGGTGGTGCAAATGGACTAGTTGGTACACAAGGTTTATTTGCTGCTATCAAAGATAGAGGTCATCAAACTTCTGGTGTAACTGGTGTTAACGCTGCTACTGATTTAGCTGAATTTGATGCTATCTTAGCTGAGTTTGATAAGAATGGAGCTATTGAAGAAAATATGATGTTTGTAAACAGAGCTACTTCGTTAGCAATGGATGACATGTTAGCTTCTATGAATTCTTATGGAGCTGGTGGTACTTCTTACGGAGTATTTGACAACTCAGAAGATATGGCGTTGAATTTAGGTTTCTCTGGTTTCAGAAGAGGTTCTTATGACTTCTACAAGTCTGACTGGAAATACTTAAACGATTTAGCTACAAGAGGTGGTATTAACGCTAACGCAACTGCGGGTGAAGATATTAGAGGGGTACTTATCCCAGCTGGAACATCTTCTGTGTATGATGAGTCTTTAGGTAAAAACCTAAAACGTCCTTTCTTACACGTTAGATATAGAGCTTCTCAGTTAGAAAGCAGAAAGATGAAAACTTGGATTACTGGTTCTGTTGGAGCTGCTACTTCTACTCTTGATGCAATGACTGTAAACTTCTTATCTGAAAGATGTTTAATTACTCAAGGTGCTAACAATTTCATGTTAATGAACTAAGCACTATTTATATTTAAAGAACCGGGGCTTCGGCCTCGGTCCTTTTATTTTTATTAATTATTATTATATTATATCATGGCAAAAAAACAAACAAAGAAAGTTGAGGTAGAACCTCAAATCGAAACAATGGAAGAAGTAGTTACAGAATTTTTTGAAGAAACTGTAGTTGCAGAACCAAAAGTTAAAAAACCGGTTGTGGAAATTACAAAACCTAAAAAAAATACTTGGGAGGTAAAAGACCGAACATATATATTGAAAAACAATGCAACACCATTAAGTAAATCAATACGAAGTGCAAATATTTATTATTTCGACGAAGAGTTGGGTTATGAAAGAGAGTTAAAACACACGTCTAATCAAAGAAGTGTGTTTGTTGACGAAATGAAGGGAGACCAAAGGTTAGCCCATATCATATTTAGAAAAGGAGTGTTAGTTGTTCCTAAAAACAAAGTAACTTTACAAAAGTTACTATCGTTATATCACCCTTATAGAGATAAAATTTACTCTGAATTAAAGCCAGAGGTTAACGCGGCTAACGAGATTGATTGGTTAGAATTAGAAATTGAAGCTTTAAACGCGGCAATGAACTTAGATATAGATATGGCAGAAGCTGTTATGCGTGTTGAGAAGGGATCTAAAGTATCAGAGATGAGTTCTAAGGAACTTAAAAGAGATTTACTATTATATGCTAAGAGAAACCCACGTTTGTTCTTAGACTTAGTGAATGATGAGAATGTTATGCTTAGAAACTTTGGTATTAAAGCAACTGAAATGGGGATATTAAAATTATCCTCTGATCAAAGAACTTTTACTTGGGGATCTAACGATAGAAAACTAATGAACGTTCCTTTTGACGAGCATCCTTACTCAGCTTTAGCCGCTTGGTTTAAAACTGACGAAGGAATGGAGATTTACTCCAATATTGAAAAAAGATTAAATTAATCTAACTGTAGATGCGGTCGCTCTACGGAGCGATCGTAAACTACTAAATTTAATTATATGAAAGAAAAATCTAAAGGGCTAGGAGATACAATAGAAAAAATCACAAAAGCAACTGGAATAAAGAAAGTTGTGGACAAGATAAGTGAAGTTACTAAAAAAGGTTGTGGGTGTGGACAAAGAAAAGATACTTTAAATAGATTATTTCCTTATAACAATAAATAAAAAATTATGGCAGTAAGTGTAGATACGGTATATCAGAGAGTATTAGTTTTGGCTAATAAAGAGCAGAGGGGTTATATAACGCCCCAAGAATTTAACTTACTTGCCAACCATGCTCAAATGGAAATTTTTGAACAATATTTTCATGATATAAAGCAATACAATAGAATGCCTGGTAACACGCAAGAGTACTCTGATCCACTAAGCGTTTTGTATCAAAAAATAGGGGCGTTTGAAGTGGATCAAGGCGAGGCTTGGATGACAAGTAATATGACAGTAACAAATGATGTTATGCAAATACCATTGGGGCTAATGTATAAAATAGGCACTATTAGTGTTGGTAGAAACCAAGTTGAAATAGTAAACAGCAAGGATTTTGATGCTGCTAGATTTAACCCACTAACCGCGCCAACGTTAGAAAGACCAATAGGTTTTATTAGTGTTCTTGGGTTAAAAGTTGCTATTGCAGAGGATACATATGCTATTCCAATTGCAAATCTTAACATGAGTATAAACTATATAATGAGACCCTCAAGCGTTCAGTGGGCTTACGTTGTGGTTAATGACAAGCCGCTGTACAATGACAATATATCTGAAGATTTTGAACTACACGCTTCTGAAGAAACAGAGTTAGTTTATAAAATACTAAAACTTGCTGGAGTAAACTTAAAAGCACCAGGAGTAGTACAGGTTGGTCAAATGATGGAGCAATCACAAATTCAACAAGAAAAACAATAAATAAATGGCATTATTAAATGACACTCAACAAGCGTATTATCAAGGAAATGATTTTGGGGGCTATCAGTTTGTTTCGCTTAAAGATATTATAAATCAATTCATGTTGGTGTATGTTGGTGAAGACAAAATTATTCCAAAAGCCAAAAGACTAGACGTAGCTTTTCACGCTCAAAGAGCCTTAGCAGAATTATCGTTTGATACGTTAAAATCTTTTAAAGCACAAGAAATCACGGTCCCAGCTTCACTACAAATGATACTTCCACAAGACTACGTTAACTACACTAAAATTAGTTGGGTTGACAGTGCCGGTATAAAGCACTTGTTGTATCCAATAAGCAAAACAAGTAATCCAACAAATTATTGGCAAAACACCGAGGGCGAATTCATAATTAGTATGTTGGCGCAAACTTACGCCGCATCAAATGCAATAGATTTATCTGGCGAACCCGGTAGTGGGAGAAATTTAGAGGTAGGCATGAGAGTATCTGGCAGCCCACTTATACCTCAACCAGCGTTTATAACCCACTTAGACGTTTCTGCTAGTGGAGCTTCAATTGAAATTGGAGACGATCCAGATCACAACATTGCGGTAGATGTAATACCTCTTGCGGTAACAAATAATCTAAAACTAACATTCACTAGGCATGACGGAACTAATCCAAGGCCAAACGATGAGGGTGTTCAATTATTCCCTGTTAAATACACGCTTTTAGATGGTGTTATAGAGGTGGACGCCTCCGTCGCTGACGCTAATTGGGACAAATTAAAAGTAGGCATGCTAGTTCAACACAGGCATTTTCCAATAGGAACAACTGTGACTAATATTATGAAAGCTGCAAACTCTATAGTGTTATCTAATCCACCTTCTGTAGCTGTAACAACATATTCTGAGCAAATGGACTTTGTTTTCCCTGAGCATTTAGATTCTGAAACTTGGTCAAGTTATAAATCAGGAACGCCATCTGAAAATCAAGACGACTATCAAGACGATACTTATTGGCCAATGAACGGTAGTAGATATGGTTTAGACCCCCAACACGCGCAGGCAAACGGCTCTTTTTACATAGATCAAATTACAGGAAAAATTCATTTTAGTTCTAATATTAGTGGAAAAACTGTGATCTTAGACTACATAAGCGATAGCCTTGGTACGGATGGAGAAATGCAAGTTCACAAATTCGCTGAAGAAGCAATGTATAAATGTATATCACACGCGATCTTATCTGGCAAAGCCAATGTTCCAGAGTACCAAGTAAATAGACTTAAGAAAGAAAGGTTTGCGGCTATTAGAACCGCAAAATTAAGATTATCAAATATTAAATTAGAAGAACTTACTCAAATTTTAAGAGGTAAATCGAAACAAATAAAACACTAGTACATGCCAGAGATTAAACATCAGTTTATGGGTGGGAAGATGGACAAAGATAGCGATGAGCGTCTAGTTCCCAACGGAGAGTATAGAGATGCGATGAACATACAGGTAGCAACTTCAGAGGGTTCTGATGTTGGTACGGCACAGAATATATTAGGTAATGAAGAGGTAATTACTTATATTCCTAACGCTAGTAGAGTATACGATACTAGTTCTCCTATATTTGTTTGGCCGGCAGATGCTCAAGTTATTGGAGCATTATCAGATGAGAAGATTGATACTATGTATTACTTGGTTTGGACTTCGGTAGCTGATTATATATTGTCATGGCGTAGAGGTGACACCTCTCCAGAGTTTGTCTTTGTTGATATTAATCAAAATATATTGAAGTTTCCAGGTGATAACATAATAACGGGTATGAATGTTATTGATGGTTTATTATTTTGGACAGATAATGTTAATGAGCCTAGAAAGATAAACATACAACGTTGTAAAGAAGGTACTACATCTGCCGCCAATGTGTTAACCCAAACACAACTACGAAATAATATGTCCGGGGTAATGGTACCTATTGAGGAAAAACATATCACTGTTATCAAAAAAGGACCTCAAGTTGCGCTGGACATGGAGCTCCGCCCACATAGGGATTCAAACAAGATATACACAGCGGTGATAGAGGTATCTCCAACTAGCGATCCCATACCACCTGATCCTTCAATACCAACTAGTTCCTTTACATCATCAACAACTGGGATTGCTATTTCACCCAACCCACCTGGGATGCATAACTTTTCAGCACTTACAACTGAGGATGGTAGTAACGAATTTGCTATAAGGATAGAAAACGGATTTAATAGTTTTGGATTTGAACAACAACTTACTTCGATTAACATTGCTGATGGTCTTGGAAACATAACTGGAGGGCCGCTAGAAATGTTAGATGGAATGGCTTCAGGAGCTGGCGGAGGTATAACGGCTGAATTATTACAACAAAAAGTTGTTTTACAAGCTTATGATGATGATGGCACGCCTCCTGGGTTACCTTTAACGGATTTTGTTATAAGAGGTGTTATTTACGATGTTGGAAACAATACGCCTGTATTGGCAAATAATGATGGAACAAATTACTTTAACATCCTGTACATCAAAGCAACGAGTATAGATGGATTTCCAGAGATAGCGACAGAAAACACAAACCTAAAGTATGTTGTAGATTTGTTTGATGAAACAGAAAAATTATTTGAGTTTAAATACCCACGGTTTTCTTATAGATATAAATTTGAAGATGGGGAATACTCTACTTTCGCACCATTTACCCAGGTAGCATTTACCCCTGGTTCATTTGATTACCACCCTAGAAAAGGTTACAACATAGGAATGACAAACAGGTTGTCGAAAATAAACCTATTTAACGCCGTTACAGAGGAAACGCCTGATGATGTTACTGCTGTTGAGATTTTATTTAAAGATGATTCGTCTCCAAGCATCTACGTTGTAGATACTATAAGGCCAGACGATTATTCGGCACCTGGTAGCATTAATAAGTGGAATTCCATGAAGGCGTCAAGTGCCGATGTGACTGAACCGCTAGCCCCTTTTGTTATTGATAAAGAAGCTGTGAACAGTGTAGTTCCTTCAAATCAACTGCTAAGGCCTTGGGATAATGTTCCTAAAAAAGCACTAGCACAAGATGTAACTGGAAATAGAGTGGTATACGCTAACTACGTTCAAAACTATGACTTAATATCTCAAAATGGTAAAAAATACGTACCTGATTTTTCGGTTGGATTAACTAATGGTTTTGGTGGAGGACCAAGCGGAGTACAATTTTTCTGGGAAGGATCATGGACAGGAGATGTGTTTAAATCAATTAAATCACTAAGGGAATACCAATTAGGAGTGGTGTTTCTAGATGAGTTTGGTAGAGAAACTCCCGTGCTATCTAACGCAAGCGGCACCGTAAAGGTTGATAAAGCACTAGCCTCAGGCGCTAATAGATTTGAAGTACAATTTAATTCGGACGACTACCCACAAGCGTTAACTCACTTTAAGTTTTTCGTTAAAGAAACCAGTTCGGAATATTACAATATGGCTATGGACAGGTGGTATAGTGCTGGTGACGGTAATATATGGTTAGCGTTTCCTTCTAGCGATAGAAACAAAGTAGATATAGATACATTTTTAATTCTTAAAAAAGGGTCTGATCAAAACACCTTGGTTACAGAAGCTGCTAGATACAAGGTATTAGCTATAGAATCCGAAGCTCCTGATTTTATAAAAACTACAAAAAGAAAGGCTGTTGTGGTAACCCATCAACCCGGTACAACTAAGGATATTTTTGGAATTGCAACCACCCTAGACGCTCCGCTAGAGGGATTTAGCGAGTTTAAAATGAATTACCAAGCGTTTTTTGGTACATCGGGTAAAGATCTGGTTGATTCTGAAGATGAACTTTGGATTGAGTTTGGGTTAATTGGTACGCCTGAGGTATCCGCTAGATATAAGATATCTTCTTTGGCTAATGATTTTGAATCGCCCAATTTAGCTGGTAGTAAATATAGTGTGCAATTAGACGAGCCGTTAGGCGATGATGTTAACTTTATAACAGATGATCCATCGGGAGTAGCCCCTAGCACTATATTGAGTGGTGCTATAGTAAATATATACAGGTATAAGGTGGAAAATTTAGACCGTTTTGACGGAAGGTTTTTTGTTAAAATATATTTTGATGAGGTTTTTAGAAACAACATTGACTCCACTTTAATCGGGGGAAGTATTAGAATAGCTGCGTCTAATAAAGTATATTCCATGGAAGATAACATGGTACAAAAACACGTCAACCCAAATGGAGTAGGAGCTGGAAACGCGGCTGCTAATCATTTTCTTACAAAAGGAAAAGGAGCGGTTAAATCTCCAACTTCATGGAGGCCTTATGTTGTCGGTAGAATGAACGATGACATTCCTTACGGGTACTACAACGTGGATGAGTTTACAGCACATGCATTATATTTTAGGAAGTATGCCGTGCGGGATTATGATTGGAATGATGCAATAGGAGTAGAACAATCGGGTTTAACTCTTTTTGGAAATGATAGCATGGATTTGGCCCTCAATGACAACGATTTTCAAGTCTTAGTGCACTTGCAAGATACTAACGCTGGTGGTGCTCTTGTAGATTATCCAAACTCACATGGTGGTCAGTATTTTCAACCCGCTGATGATTGGTGGAAAGAATTTGGCTACCACACAACTGCAACTAGTACGAAACACAGAGCTACTCGTTCTAATTTTAATAGGATTGGTAATCCCACTGACAGTGAGGGAAAGGGTTTGACCACTAATTGGACTAAAAGGGGTAATATAGTTCCTGCTGGTTACCACTTATGGTTTCAGGAAGACATTAACGCGTATGTTTCTGATCAAGCATCAGCTAGAGATAACGAAGTTTGGTTTATTGACAAAGGACATAGGGAAGGACAAGTTGGATCCCAAAGCGCGATAGATCAATCACTTTGGCCTGCAACTAATATATACTCTCAAGACGTAGGTAGTGGAATAGCAACTGGGCCCGCTCACTGGAATATGGAGTTGGGATTCGGCGGTATAGCAGGCGGTGAGGGTTTCAGCCAAAGTCCACCTGGGTTTTGGAATGTTGGGGGTTGGAGTAATGCAAACACTATAAATTCTTATTATAATGACCCTGCCACCGTTCGGTTTGTTGGTAAACTAAATACTGGATACAGACTTAGATGGAAAGAAGATCCGGAGCAAACGATTTATACGATAACAGGAAGTGCAACCGAAGGTGATCGCATGAGACATAGTTATGGGCCGGTAATACAAGGCGCTGTTCCGCCCCCAGGTCTTCCTGTTGGTGGCGCTACCGATTTTCTTTCCTACGCAGTCCTTTCACCTGCTCCACTAGGCCAAAATGTTGATCGCCCCGAGGATCTTAATAGTATGGCTGAGAAATTAAGCTTTAATCTAACCAAGAAATTTCAACTCAACAACATCAAAAAGGATGGAGCAGGAGGAATAGCATGGAATCCAGACGTTATTGGTTCTATAGCCGGCGGTATAAACCTTCCGTTAGTCTCCGTGCTAGAGGGTGGTGTGACTGGTGTTGGAGCGGCACTTAGTGATGATTTAAAGGTGTATGTGGGAGATATAACTGGCACGGACCCGTTGCGTAACGTACCAGCTACGCTACACGAGGGGATGGCATTAGAATCCTTTGTGAATGCGAGTGGAGTTGTTTTAATCGCGAACACTGGTGTTAGCAGCCCAAAGAATGATTTTCTTGTTGTGAGAAAAATCAATAAATTAGGTAGTTTAAATTACGAATTGATCCTTGGCGGTTATGAGTTTCCGCTTCAAGCCGCAGAGCATACCGCTTTATTAGCTGAGATTGCAGTGGGTGGAAATCTTACATTTGTTCAGGTTGGAATGAATGGTTATAGTCCAAACTCTGAATTCAATATAAACACAGTGGGTAGAGATTATGGTTGCGGTGCGATTGGAGCTGTCGGTTATACGCTTGAATTTATTGATGAGATCCAACCAACAGAGGTTTTATCTGAAAACCCAGCGATATGGGAGACAGAACCTAAAGACTCAACGCCACTAGATATATACTACGAAGCTTGTGGGTCTATACCAATGAGTATAGACGCTAGTAACGTAGCTGATGCGTTTCCTATTGGCACCAGGATGTTCCAACCGGCAAGTCCAGGGCTTTTTATGGTTGTAGGGTACGATGAAGATGGGATCATTGTTGAGGTTGATAATGTTTCAGGACTTGCAACGCCAGTTGTATCAGCTGGGGTGTTTTTTAGACCAGACGATTTAATAATCAGAACCGACGTGCAGCTAGTGGGTGTTATAACTGCTGGTGCTAAATGGAAATTATTAGTTGAAGGACAGCTAACCAACAATAAATTTGAATTACCTTGGCACAATTGTTATTCTTTTGGAAATGGAGTTGAATCAAATAGAATTAGAGATACTTATAACGCCCCATTTATATCCAATGGAGTAAAGGCGTCGACAACCCTAGAGCAAGAATATAAAGAGGAGCACAGAAAATATGGCTTAATTTACTCAGGTATATATAACTCTACATCTGGGATAAATAATTTAAACCAATTTATTCAAGCGGAAAAAATTACAAAAGATATAAACCCTAAGCACGGCAGCATCCAAAAGTTGTATTCTAGGGATTCCGACTTAGTTGCTTTATGTGAGGATAAGATATTGAGAATACAAGCTAATAAAGATGCTTTATTTAACGCCGATGGAAACCCCCAGCTAATAGCCACAGATAGAGTTCTTGGACAAGCAATGCCGTTTTCTGGTGAGTACGGTATATCTACAAATCCAGAATCATTTGCAGCAGACTCTTATAGAGCTTACTTTACAGATAGAGTTAGAGGAGCTGTTATTAGATTGTCTAAGGACGGGTTAACTCCTATATCAGATCATGGGATGAAAGATTGGTTTAGGGACAACTTAAAGAATCATAGAAAGTTAGTTGGTAGTTTTGATGATAGAAATGATGAATATAATATAAACCTAAAAAATTATGATACGGTATTTGTTAACGGTTTTATACCCGCCGCTGATATCCTGTCTGATAGTGGGATCCCTCCTACCGCCGCTACACTATATCCGCCAAATAACGATGGAATTTTTATTCCACTTAGTTATTGGTCAAATATACCAAACGTTAGTAGTATAACGGTAGGTTCTGCTATTTCGTTTGTAGATCCAGGTACTGGTGATTTATTAGTGCCGCCTGGAACTATGGTGACAAGTATCCAAACAGGCATATCACTCGAATCAACCATATCAGTTGGTCAAAGTATTTTTGAGAATTATGTTAAAGTAGGAATATCTAGCCCAATCGTAAACCAAACAACAGGTGTTGTGCCTGAGCACGTTGTTTTCTCTAATCCAGATTCAGGGCAAGGGATTGGTCCTGGTTTTATGAATTTTGGAAAAAGTATTAATTTGAGAATAACTCTAAGTGGATTTGAAGAAAATAAACTTGTAAGTTTTAGTGAGAGAGTTAAAGGGTGGGTGAGCTTTAAATCTTTTGCAAACATGCAAATGGGTATCAGTCTGGCTAATGATTATTACACTTTTGATAGAGGTAATTTATATTTACATTATAGCGAAAATCAAGATAGAAATACTTTTTACAGCGTATTCACACCGTCTACTCTTGACGTTGTTTTAAACGATCAACCAGGTTTAGTTAAAGTGTTTAATACTTTAAACTACGAGGGTAGTCAATCTAAAGTTGATGCGTTTACATCCGTGTCACCACCGATACCTCTCCAACCATTAACTATCTACAACGATCAAGAATACTATAACCTATCTGATAAACCAGGTTGGTTTGTAGAGTCTATTGTTACTAACGAAGAGGAAGGTAAAGTTAATGAATTTTTAGACAAAGAAGGAAAGTGGTTTAACTATATAAATAAAAAAGTAAACACAAAAATAAAAGCGGATACTTCCGATTTTACATTTCAAGGAATTGGATTTGCGTCAGGTAGCAGTGGTGGAGGTGGGTGTATAGATCCAGACGCTGTAAACTATAATCCTAATGCAACTGTTGATGATGGTAGTTGTATTTATGATGGAGTTGTTTATGGATGTACAGATCCAACAGCAACAAATTATGATCCCAATGCAACTAGCCCAGATGCCTTTAATAATGGAACTTGTATTTATCCCGCTGGATGTTTGGAATGCTATCAAGCCGGAGCCGACACGTCAGTTCCTGGATGTTGTGATGCAATTAACGCGACTAACTACAATCCATTGGCCACTTGTGATGATGGTTCTTGTATTGCAATTATATTTGGATGCACAGATCCGCAAGCGCTTAACTACTATGGTGGTGCGGATGTTGATAATGGTTCTTGTTTGTATGTAGCTGGTTGTACAGACGCTACTGCAGGTAACTATAATTCTTTAGCTGATTTTGATGATGGTTCATGTACATATGGTCCGGTTATTAGCTTGGTTGGTTGTACAGATCCTTTAGCAACTAACTATGATGCTAATGCAACTTCTGATGATGGTTCATGTGCTTATGGCCCTGCTATAGCATGTACTCACGTTCCTGATCCGGCATTCCGTGGGATGATTTCTAATATTATTAATTTTGGAGCTGCAGTTGGTTGTCCTGCTGAGCATGCTGTGACTGCTCATTTAAACACGATCCCGCAGTCGCTTGGAAACTCAGCTAGCAACTTAGGAATAGTTGACTTAACAGGTATTGAAGAGATGCATGCACTACAAACATTATTTGTGGCTAACCCTAGTGGTTTGAATGGAGGAATTGTAGGCTCTGTAGACTTCAGTAATAATCCAGTCCTAGCGACTATAAATCTATATGGTAACCCCGGCATTACTAGTGTTAACGTAAGTAATAACTCACTCTTGTATTACTTTAATGTTATGAATTGTAATCTTACCTCGCTTGATCTTAGTAGCAACCCTGCTTTAATAACTTTAGCTGCTAGTGGTAATCAACTAACTTTCTTAGATTTAAGGAGTGGAGGCAACACGCTAGTGAATTACATTAACGTAACTAACTCAAACGGCTTAGGTAGTGTTTATGTTGACAGCGTAGCTTACGCTAATACTAATTGGATAGCGCCATCTTTTACATTTCCTAATACGGTGACTTTTACTTTATAATATGATAACACTAAGCTTAACCCTTCCAAACTACTTAAACGTTTCACTACAAGTTGGTGATATGATATATGCTAGAGGTACTCTACCATTGCCTAATCCTATTAACTTACAAGGAGGACCAACAGGGGTTGATACCGATGCAACACATCTAGTAGGAGTGTTAAGGCAAATAAATTCTTTAGGTAACGATCTATGGACACTAGAGGTTGATGAAACCGCCGTGCCAGGAGGAAACCCATATACACCGCTTACAGGTGATTTTATCATGTTTTCTAAGTACGATCAATCAGCGGGGGATTTAATAGGTTATTATGCTAAAGTTGGTTTTGTTAATAATTCCAGGGAACACGCGGAAATTTTTAGTGTTGGGAGTGAGATAATAATAAATAGTAAATAAATATGGCAAACGGATATGGAGGCTCAGGTAGTTCAGGTGGTTCAGGTGGTTCAGGTGGCTCAAGTGGTTCAGGTGGTTCAGGTGGCTATGGTGGTTCAACAGGCTCAATGCAAAGAGGTTTTACTGGTGGTTTCCTAAAAATTAAAGATGGTGTTAAGGCTCCAGATGGATTTCACTACATGCCTAATGGTGGGCTGATGAGTGATGCTGACCACATAGCAAAGCATGGTTACGTCACAAGGACAATACGCAAAGTGGATATTGATTATAGTGATATACCCCCAAAAGGATCTTCTAAAGCTATCAAGGTATATGGTGATGAGGGGCTTGTTTTTAGCATAGAGGTTTATGAGGGTGACAGGGCTAGTTACTATAATTTTAAAACAAAAACGTGGGCTAGCAGTAGTTACAAGCAAAATAGAATACAAGCAAAAAGTAACGTGCACATTATTAACGTGAGTTTTCCCGCTCAAACAGCTTTAAAAACATATACTATAAATATATATGCTGAAACCGTAGAGAATATAAAAACCAAGCATGCTACTTACGCTGCATATAGAAATGCAGATGGAAAAATTAATCAAAATAAATCCACCGGTTCGGATTCCAATATTGTAACCAAAACATTATACCAGGACGTTATTAAAAACCTTTATATATCAGCTATAGCCCCATCACTGTACGCAGCGAGTGCTGATACGGTAAATGGTGCTGTTAGTAGTTCTAATAGAATTATAATAGATGGAGATGCTACAGATCCTAATGTAGTTCAAATTGGTGATAAAGTAACTGGCACTGGAATAGCTGCGTCAGTACACGCTTTGGTTACTAAGATAAATCCTGATGGAGACAATACACATGAGATTGAAACTAGTGTTGCTGATAGTATTGGTGATGGAGTAGCAATAACATTTACACCTTCATTTAATGGTATGACACCAAATTATACAGATAGCACCTCTGGTAGATCGCCAATAGAGGTTGCTTCGGGATCATCTGGAACGTTTGGGTTTTCTATAACAATACAACCGTTAGATGGTAGAGCTTTTATCGTACAAAGAGAACCAACCGTAGAAGATTTATGTGTTGTGAGTACAGCTACTTTTTTATCTGATGCATTAGCTATTCCGGGTGAAGACGTGAGTAGTTCAACCTATTATAGGTGGCCCGTAGCAAACGTAGCACAGCTTTACGGGGGTAACATTCTAGATCCCGCGAGGTCTGGTACTGGGTTAAACACCACTACACCAGCGGTGATTAGTGATTATAAAACGACAAAAACACTTACAAGAACAGTTAACAAAAATAAGTACTATACGGATTTTGAAGATTATACAGTCCCAGACATTTCTATTCAAGGCGTTGATACCGCTGGAAATCCCGTTACCGCTATTGATCGCAACGGTGGGATAAGAACACAAAAGGGTAACATAACATTTAATGTTCAGCAAGCAGATGCTTTAAAAGAAGACAGTTCTGTTAGAATTATAGCACAAGGCACAAAAGCAATTAAACAAACAACGGGAATGGGGGTTAAATTAAATATAACATCTTTAGTCAAAGCACAAGTAACAACCGCTACTTCAGCCGCTACTAGTGCGAGTACAACTATACCTGTTGATGAGGCTAAAAATATTGTTGTAGGTTCTACAGTACGAGGCGTGGGTATAAACCCCGCTGTTGCAGCGCCAACTGTAGTAAGTAAAGCGGCTTTAGGTGGTGCTGTTAATATCGTAGTAAGTTCAGCTCAAACGTTGGAAGATAACATTACACTATTTTTTGATGGCCCAACTCACGTGATAACAATAAGAGGTACAATTGAAATAACCAATATGCCCATAGCTGATACTGAATTATATCTTAACGTAGAGAGGTTCTTAAGGTGTGTATAAGTAAAAAGATAGCAAAAAGTGTGACTATTAAAGTATAAATAAAATTAAATTAAATTGTGAGTGATAAATTAGTGTTTCGTAGTTTTAGTGATAAAGATCACGTAACAGTGTTTAAATGGTGGGATTGGTGGTGGGGAAAAGATAAAGGTATAGAAAGAGATATTTTACCACACAACGACTATTGTTATATGATAGAAAAAAATAATACACCCGTAGCTTCAGGTTTTTTATACATGGATAAAAATGCACCAATAGGCTATTTAACGTTTGTAGTATCTAATCCAGAATACAAAGAAAAAGATAGAAGAATTATTATAGAGCAATTAATAGTAGGCGCGGAAAAAGAAGCAAAATTACAGGGAATTAAGTTTATGTTTACTGTTTGCGAAAGTACAAACATGCAAAACATACATAATAAGTTAGGTTGGACAATCTCAAAAGCTCCATCTTACGAAACTTTTAAATATATATAATATGGGTTCAGCGGGGAAAGACGCGGTGGCAGCCGCTAAAACTGCAGCAAGTGATCAAATGATAGATTTTAAAAATCAACAAGGAGCTGCTAAAGCGGCTGTTGCTTCACAAAAACAAGAGTATAAAGATTTTGATTTTAAAAATCCTTATGCGGGTATGGAAAATCCTTATGCTGAAAATGTATTTGAAGATATAACCGTCAATCAACAGCAGGCGCAGTTTCAAGCGCAACAAGGAGGACAGCAAAGAGCGAATATATTGCAGGGCTTAAAAGGTGCTGCTGGTGGATCTGGTGTTGCTGGATTAGCACAAGCAATGGCTGGTCAAGGACAACTACAAACGCAACAAATATCAGCTTCAATTGGACAGCAAGAAGCAATGAATCAAAAGTTAAGAGCTCGAGGTGCACAACAAGTACAAGCTGGGGCGGCGTCTGTAGATTTACAACAAAGACAAGGCAAGGGTATGGTTCAACAAGCAGAAAGCGGTAGGATCTCAACTTTGTTAGGTATGGAGTATGGAGAATTACAAGCGGCAAACACTGGAGTGCAAGCGGCTTATGGTGCGCAACAAAGCGCAAATGCAATGGAATTAGAGAGAGTGAACGCAAACAAAGAAATGACAGGGAAGATTATTGGCGGAGTAGCTAGCGTGGCTGGTGGATTTTTAGGGGGACAAGCGTTTGCTGACATTGTAGACGGATAATAAATTTAACAAATATAAATATGGCAAGTTTATCAGGTAGGGCAGATGCAACATTAGTAAAGGCAGCGACAGACGCGGCGATGGCTAATGTACCAGTGGATATAAGTAGAGTACACGAGCGTATATCTAGGTCTAACGTTGCAATGGCTAGATCAGTTGGAAAATCATGGGTATCAGCTATTGAAAGCGTAGCAAAAATTGGGGTTGGCTTAATAAACAAAGCAAAAACCGCAGCAGATGCTCGTGTCCAAGAACATGAAAATACAAATACAAATCCTAATAATGAATCAAAAATTAAGAGCTCAAAACGCGTAAGCGGAATAGATCCAACTAATAAAACTGGAATGGTTGATGTAGTAATTGATGGGGTGACAACATCAGTGCCGGCTGAAGATAGATTCAAGTACTCAGCAATAAAAGGTGGTGGTACTACAGAAGTTAGCGAATTTCAAGCTATAACCGAGTTTAATCACATCGATGCGGATGGCAGTCCCTTAAACGTTACAGTTGCAAATACAAGTGAATTTGCAGAGAAAGTAAGAAATGATATCTACGAGCTTAAAGGGAAAAAAGAACAAGACTTAAAAGATATAGAATCTAATCCAAGTTATTCAAAAGAAGAAAAAACATCAAGAAAAAAGCAAGTTAAAGAAAACTACAAGAAAAACAAAAAAAGATTAAAAGCCGTTAAAGGTAGTATGGATGATTCTAACATGAAGTTTGCTCAGTTTTATGAATCGCTAAACGCCCAATTGCTTTCAAAAACCATTAACATGGATGCGTCAGGTATATATGGAGCAAACAAAGTACTTTTTGCCGAGGCCCTGCAAAACAAAGGTAAGCCTTTAAAAGATGGGTCTAAAGCAGTTCAGGGTTACGATGAAAGCGGTAATTTAGTATTTATGTATGTTGATAAAAACAACAAGCCTATACAAAATAACGGCAAAGATATAACTTTGGCAGGAGATAACGTTGGGGATTTATTAGTGAAAGAATCTCCTATTAGACCTGTGATAGATGGTATAATTAATATAGAAAATATAAACGGTAGCGAAAAAGCTTATTCTTATGAGCTTAACAACTATAAATCCAATATTGGACGAATGGTAGATCAAAACGTAAAAGATAAAGAAACTTTTCTCGACTTAGCGTTTACTCAAAGCGCAAACACAAGTGCCTCTTTAGCCGCTACGCTTCACGGTGTAAAGTATGACAATGAGGGCGTTCCAGTATTAGATGGTGAAGACACAACAGATTTGGCTGGTGTTTTTATCACGGCTTTAACTGATATACCTAAGGTTGATGATAAACATCCTTACGATACAGATGGTGATGGTGATTTTGACAAAGATGATTATAACACTGAGGGTAATTATATGGCTATTGTCAAAAAAGCTTTATCCGGAGATGATCTTAATTTTAGTAAATCTTTATTAAAAAAGCATTTAGAAATTGAAACAGCTCGCCACCTTGATGATGCTTTTGACATCCGTGAAGCTAATAAGGAGACGAAGTTGGCAAACGTTCTGATGAACAACACTATGATGTCTGGGAAGGACTATGAAGCCGCTTACGGCCCGAATAGTAAGTTTACGTTGTTTTTAAATGATGAAACTGAGCTTGCAGTAACTGAAGCGGTTGAATTTACCTCGCCTGCTGGTTATGAGTACCAACGTAGAAGTGATGGAATTTACGAATTAACAAGTACAAAAGGTGAAGGGGCAAAACAAGTTAAAGTTTACGACAGAAAAATTTCAGTAGATGGAGTTAAAAGAAAAGAAAAAATACCTGGAACAAATAAAGCAATAATTCCTATTGTTAACGAGGATGGTGATGGTGGTGATGGTGGTGATGGTGGTGATGGTGGAGAAACCGAAACACCTAACGTAGAGAATTTTGCTTATGATGCTGGTGGTTTTGATGGTGAAGATACTGCTCCACTAGTAAACATAGTGGTGGATTGGAATGAAAAATACAAATCTCAAGGCTTTTCTTTCATAACAAATAAAAAAACAGGAACAGGACTTGTGGACGGAAGAAGAAAATACATAGAACTAACCATAACAGCTAAAAATGGTAAAAAGAAAAGAATAGATATGGGTAAAAGAGGTGGCCCTAGTAAGGAGGATCTAGCTAAAACTTTTAACAAGTTTATAGAGGACAACAAAAATAATACAGATACATTAAAAGGATTATCACCAAAGGAAATAAAAGAATCTGTAGCTAAAGGAGAAGAGTCGAAATTTAACGTAGGACCAGATGGAGAACTACTTTCTGAAGGGTATACCATGAATGACCTTGGAAAAGTTGTTTGGGTTGGAGCAGGATCTGAACCAACTAAAAAATAATAATATATGTTTGAATACGAAGGTAGTCAATTTACTGAGCAAGAGTTAAAAATCGAAGCTGACAAACAAGGTTTGGGGTTTGGTGATTTTGTTCAAAGAATGAAAAAGCGTGGAATGACTCAAGCTGGTTCAAGTCCGGCTATGTCCATGGGTTCAGATACTTTAGGAGCACCGTTGACTGGTGGTTCTATGGAGCAACAAAAAGAGAGTGCTGCAAGTAATTGGTTTGGAGATGCTTGGTTTGCCGGTGAAATTAACGCTGATATGTATGATGATGCTGATAACGTTTTTGACATAGGAAACGCAGAAGATGCTAGAGAACTAACTACTGAAGAATTAAACACATATATAGGTTTACTAGAAAAATCTAAAGTTGCTGCTGGTGAAATGAAAGAAGCCCAAAGGTTTGCAGAGGCATACGGTAAGTATGAGGCTCAAGGTGAAAACATGATAATGTCAACTATTATGGGCGTTGGAGAAGTGGGTATAAAAGGTTTTGCTCAAAACATGGTACAAAGCATGCGTGGTCAATTTAACCTACAACAAGTAGGTGAGTCTGCTGCTGCTGCTGCCACTACTTATACAACAGCCCAACTTGCTGGAATCGCAGCGGGGTCGATAGGTGGTCCAGTAGGAACTTTTATAGGAGCGGTTGCTGGAGCCATTGGTGGTGTAGCGGGAGGAACAGCAGCTGCTTTTGCTGCTGCTAATTATGGTATGGAAACAATACACATGTTTAACCAGCTTTTAGAAGAAGAAGTAAAAAATGCTGGTTTAGAGTTTACACCAGAAAGCATTAGAAAAATAATGTCTGATGACGGAATAAGAAGTAGAATAAAGTCAAAGGCAAGATCAAGAGGTGGTACTATAGCGGCAGTCGAAGGGGTGACAAGTCTTATAGGTATTAAAGGCGGTGCCGCTATTGCTAGGTCTGGGATGAGAACAACAAGTTTAGTTGGTAAGACAGGTAAGTATTTAGGTGTTGGCGCCGTTAACACAACCGCTGAAATTGTTGGTGGTGGTGGTGGGGAATACCTTGGCGCCAAAGCAGCTGGTATGGAAGCTACTGGTTTAGATATTGTAAACGAAGCTTTTTCTGGAGTAGCAACAACAGCACCAATAAGCACTGTTGTCAGCGGGATTTCAGCGCTTGCAAACAAGCCTGGTTATTTTGTTGAAGGTAAAAAAGTAACAAAAAGATCTTTATTAGATTATACCGATAGAGCGCAAACACCACAAGAACTTGCTCAGTTGAATTTTCAAGTTAAAAATGATCCTTTATTAGAAGCTGATTTACAACAAAAACAATTAAGAGCTAGTATTGATGTTCAAATAGATCCATTAATTACAAACATAGATCAAAGAAATAAATTAATAGATTTACAAATAGAAAAAACTAAACTTGAAGGCAACAAGAAGAAACAAGGAGCTTTTAAACTTTTAAATAACGATAAGAAACTAGAAAAAGTAGATCAAGATATAGATAATATACTTTCTGGGCTTGAGAGTGTGGAAACAACCGGTGTAAAAGAGCAGCTAGAAAAAGGAGTGCAACAGTATAGTATTCAAAAAACAATACAACTTCTTGAAAACGAAGCTGGGCCAATACCTAACATGAAAGAAGCTTTTGCGGTTGAAGATGACAACGCGGCGCAAGCAGCTTATGAAAAAGTAAGAGCAGAATTTGGTTTAGAAGAAAAAGATGTTACAGGTGCTGATGGTTTTATTGTACCCACGCCAGAGGGTAATGTTGTTGTTATAAACAAAGACATAGCTGGAAAAAAAGGTCAAATAAATGTTGGTGGTCATGAACTTCTACACGCTGTAGTGCAAAAGCATTATACTAGCCTTGGGGACGGTAGCGTTGCTCAAAAAGAGTTTATTGATGATTTTAAAAATACTATATCTAAAAAGTCTTTAAAATACATACAAGATATAATTGATGGTAGAAACGCTAATGGTGAAAATATAACACCATATAGCGACGAATACCTAACTATATACTCAGATGGTATTGTTAAAAAACAAATAGGTTATGATGAAAGTGTTGGTGTTAAGTTAAAAAACTTTATACAAAATACAGTTAGAAAAGTTTACAAAGCGGCTGGTGTTGATTATGGTAAAGAGTTTGGAAGTGGTTTGGACACTTACAATTTTATGCGAGATTACAACAAAAGTATTATGGATTTTAACAAGCTTAGCGATAGAGCTAAAGCTGTTGCTGGTGTTAAAGCTGTTGGATCTGAGGTAAAAAAATCAGTAAGCAAAGACCAAACAGATTCAGTGAACGAGTTAGCTGAAATGGGTTGGACAGATAAAACTTGGAAAGAATCAGGGGCTGACTTTGCTATTAAAGAAATGCAAAGCAATAAAATGCTTGACGGGTTAATAAGATCTAAATATAAAGCTGATATTGTTCCTGATAACTTTGTTGACTTAGTTTACTCTGAGTTAGTTAGTCACGTTAAGAATTTTAAACCCGAGCAAAATGATAATTTGTTTGGTTGGATCAACTCTCAAATAGCTAATAAAGCTGGTAACGTTTACAATAGAGAGTTTAAGGTTGCTGATGAAATGAAAGGCGCTAAAGATATCGGTAAAACAACTAAAGAAGGTGAAGTAAAAGTTCAAGTTGCAGCTGAAAAATCCAGTGAATTAGAAGCTTTTGAAGAAGAAGATTTATCAATCCAAGGGCAAGCTAAAAAAGCAAAGGCTGATAAACAAAAGTATTCTGAGTATAGAAGAAAACTAGGGTTTAAAGAAGGTGATAAAATATATAATGAAGTACTAGAAAACGTTAAGAAAAGTTTAATGATAGCTTATGGTACTACTCAGAACATTGCAGATGTTCAGTTGAGAGCTCAAGCCATTGCTGCTAAACTAAAGAAAGAATACGCTAATCTTAATAGTCCTCTTTTCAAGCAAATTAAAAACTTCTTGACTTATGGTGTGGCTGACACAAAAGTACCATATGGCACTAAAGATATTTACATATCCCAGTTAAAAAAGCTAAGAGAAGACATCGTAAAAAATACATCTACAGCTGATTTAGTGCAAATGGAAAGAAACACTCCTGAAGCGGATAGAGTGTTTACTGATTTTGTTAAAGTGTTAACTTCTGTAGAACAAGTACAAGACGCTGTAAACAAAGAGCAATTACCTCCTGATGCTTTAAACAAAATAACAAAAGATAAGAAAACTGGTAAAGGTGCTTTCTCACCTTCTCTATATAATAAAGTGATGCCAACAGAAACTGAGTTGGTAAGTTGGGCTGATCAACCGGGCAAAAACCCTATAACTGGCTTGAGGCAAGGTTTAAAAGGTACTAGAAAAGATGGTCTTGCAATGAGAATGGTTAACAGTTTAGTTACCGATGCAATAATGGAAGCTAGACAATCTGATCAAGTTCAAGATAGAATTGCTGGCATGGAAATCGATCCAGGAAGCGTTGCTGAACTAGGAGCTGCAATCGGTAGAGAAGTTAATGTTAAATTCTCTAAGAGTAACGCGATAGGAGACATTACAGCAGCTATGGATGGTTCGGGGAGTGTTAACGTGTATTCTCAAATTAAGTTCTCTAAATCGCACCGAGAAGCTTATGAGAAGCAACTAACTAAGAGAAGACCTGATCTTACTGAAAAGCAAAGAAAAAATGCTGTTCAATCTGTATTTGACTTTGTAGATGATAAAGCAATACCAAATCACAAGAAATCTAAGTATGAGAAAATGGCTATGCACTATACGGCTAGCGGATACTTAATACTACCTGAAGATGGTTATAAAGTTATAGAAGCTGAAAAGATAGCTACTCAGAAGAAGTTAGATCCATTGTCTTTCAAAAACCCCAATGTTTTAATAGAAACATTTGTTGGAGAAGTTAAAGGGACTAGAACTAATCCTGATAACGTTAAAACGTTTTCAAATAAAACAGAACTAGCTGGAGGTGTCACGGTTTACAATGTTGAAGATTCCAAGCAAGGACAACTTGATACTAGAAAAGTAATAGATACTCACTTTGGAAAGGAGTCAAACCCTTGGTGTTTGGCCGCTAGAAAAAATGTGCCTACTCCAAAGAGTAAAACACATAAATCAAAAGACGTTGCTAAAAAGTTTGAAGACAAACTATGGGAAGAAGGCCAAGGTTATCAACGTGTAAATAATCCAGATGGTACGGCTACAACAAATTGGGATGTAAACGAGGGAGAAGTATCTTTGGATGATGCTTTTGGATTATGGAAAGATTACAACAAGGAAGGCAATGGCCATCAGATAGCATTTCAAAACGGTAGGTTAGTTGCTTTTAGAGATGGTAATAAAGATCCTCAATGGTGGGATAGAAATGATAAAGCTACTAGCGGAGTTGTCGTAAGGGGTAAGAAAGGTAAAGATGGTTTTAAACCAGTTATAGAAGTAGGTAAAACTAAAGAAACTATACTGTATTACGAAAAAGTAACTGGTGATAAGAAAAATGGTACAACAATTGAAAAGGATCTTGATGGATCACTTATTTCGCAGGTAACAAAAAAGAACGGTAGACTTGATGGTGAAATTATTCGAGTTGATAAAAAAAATAAAAAGTCAAACGAATACTATCGAACACAAACCGAAAACTACAAAGATGGAAGTAGAGTAGATTATAAAGAAGAAAGAACTTACATTGATAAAAAAGCTGTTATTGGAACTCGCGTAGGTAGAAGCGAAGAAGTTAGGCTAGACAACATAACTAAATATGAAAGATCTTTTACTGAAAGAGACGGACTGTTAGATACTGAGACTATAAATATTGAAGGCACTGTTAACCAAAAGTACTTTAAAGAGTTTAACGATCCTACCTCACCTTCAATGACTGGGTTTGAAAAAACTAACTTGCCTAATTTAACGCCTGCTTACGAGAGATACTACGGTGTGCAAGGCCAAAAAGTAACGGTAAAGCAAGAGCTTACTGATAAAGGCTTGTGGAAGGACAAAGGCTCTAAAGTAACAATAGACGGTGTTGTACAAGAACCAAGAGTTAAGTTTTCTAAAAGTGCTGAGAATAGCGTTAAGTTTTCTTTGACTAGTAAACAGCAAGATAGAAACGTTTTACCAGCTATACTTAAAAAGCAACTAGATGTTGAGCGTATAATAACAAAAGAAGGAGCTACAGAATCAGATTTAATTTTACTAGAATATTTAAACGAGTTTGAAACAGCAATAACATCTGGTCTTAACTATGAGGAGGCTTACAATAGTTTTATAAACAATGTTCCAGAAGCTGCAAAAACCTCGTTAGTTAATTTTAAAGACATACAGTCATTTGAAAAATCTGTTGTTGACACTCAAGTTCCACAGATTAGATCTTTAGGTTTAGACGCCGCGGGAGTTTATTTTAAAAATAAATTTAATAAACTAACAACAACCAAAGATAAGGTAGATTTAATTAACAAGTTTTTAACAAACATAGGTATATCCGCTAGAGGTGGTAAAGGTCTTGTAAAAAGTTATACCAACCAACAGCTTCTCGAAGGGCCGGTAACAAAAATATTTGGAAAAAAGTTTGTAGAAAAACATTTTAACTTAACCGAAGTAAAAAAGGGTAAAACTATAAAGTATAGATATGACAATAAAGCTTACGAACCAGTTCCTTTGTACAAAGATGTTGATATTATAAAAGAATCTCGTGGTGAAACTAGTATTGTTAAAGAAGTTAACAATGAAGCGGTACAAGCCAGAGCTTTTGTGCAAGAAATAATAGATAGCAATATAAGCGTTTCTGAAAAACTAGCTATCATTGATTTACTATCACTTAATCAAAGAGGTGCTATTAGAAAAATGTATACTTTTGGTGAGACCGTGACTAGTAAAGTTAAAAAACCCGCTACAGAATTAGTTTTAGAGCATGAAATAACCGTTAAAAACATGACTAAATACTTGAGACAAAGGGTTAAAGATATATTGAATCAAACACAGTTGGAAGAGATAATGGACCAAGCAAAAGTACATGTTTGGAATAATAATATAGATACAATACTAAACGATCAAGGTCTTAGACAAGAAGGTGGTAGAAAAAGATATCAAAACAAAAAGGTTAAAAACTATTTACAAACACAAAAAGACAAGGGTTTAATAACTGATATACCCTCTACAATAAAACCAGTTAACAACCTACCTAAAGCCGTTCAGTTCTCTCGCTCAGCTAACAACCCAATAAAAGGTATTACTGTTCTAGATTTTGATGATACTCTAGCTACTAGTAAATCTTTAGTTAAATTCACTAGACCAGATGGTACTAAAGGGACTTTAAACGCAGAGCAATATGCTAGTACTTATGAAAGTTTATCTGATTTAGGTTATAAGTTTGACTTTTCAGAGTTTACTAAAGTTGTAGATGGTAAAACTGCACCGCTATTTAACAAGGCAATGAAATTGCAAGGTAAGTTTGGTCCTGAAAGTATGTTTGTGCTAACAGCTAGACCCGCAGAATCCGCCGGTGCTATACACGCATTTTTAAAAGCGAATGGTTTAAACATACCACTTAAAAATATTACTGGCTTAGCTAACTCCACTGCTGAGGCAAAAGCGCTTTGGATGGCTGGAAAAGTAGGTGAAGGTTTTAATGACTTCTATTTTGCTGACGATGCTTTACAGAATGTAAAAGCTGTTAAAAACATGCTTAATCAATTAGATGTTAAATCTAAAGTGCAACAAGCTAAAGTTAAGTTTAGCAAGTCAATGAATGAAAAGTTTAATGATATACTAGAAAACACAACGGGTATTGATTCTGTAAAAAGATTTTCTGAGATTAAAGGTAGAAAACGTGGTGATGATAAAGGTAAGTTTAGATTATTTATACCACCGTCACACGAGGATTTTGTAGGGTTGTTGTACAACTTTATGGGTAAAGGTAAAGAAGGTAATAAACATAGAGATTTTTTTGAACAAGCTTTGGTTAGACCTATTAATAGAGCTTATAGAGAGATAGATACAGCTAAGCAGGCTATAGCAAACGACTACAAGGCTTTAAACAAAAAGTTTCCAGAGATTAAAGATAAGCTAATAAAAACTACTCCAGACGGTGATTTTACTTTTTCAGATGCAATAAGAGTTTACTTATGGAATAAACATGGTCACAAAATACCTGGTTTAACAGAAGCTGATCAAGCCCAATTAACAGAGTTGGTTCAATCTGACCCTCAACTTCAAGCTTATGCTGAGACGCTAAATATTATATCTAAGCAAGAAACTTACGTAGCACCGGGTCAATCTTGGGAAATGGGGAATATAAGAATAGATTTAGTAGATGCTACAGGTAGAGTTGGTAGAGCGGAATATTTTTCTGAGTTTCAAGAGAATGCTGAGATAATATTTTCTGAAGAAAACCTAAATAAAATTGAAGCTGGTTACGGTAAGGATTTTAGAGAAGCTTTAGAAGATATGCTTCATAGAATTAAAACTGGAGTCAACAGGCCAAAAGGAGCTAGTGCTAAACCAAATGCGTTTATGAACTGGTTAAATGCTTCTGTTGCTGGTGTTATGTTTTTTAACACTAGATCTGCTTTGCTACAGCAAATGTCTAATGTTAATTACTTAAACTTTGCTGATAACAATATATTTAAAGCTGGTTTAGCCTTTGCTAATCAACCACAATACTGGAAAGATTTTGCTATGATATTTAATTCAGATATGTTAAAGCAAAGACGTGGTGGTCTTGGTACTGATATAAATGGAGCAGAGCTCGCTGAAGCTATTAAAAAAGCTAGACCAGACAGCGTGTTTGATCAAGTAGCTATTATAACTGGTAAAGCACTTAAGCTAGGATTTTTACCCACGCAAATTGGTGATAATATTGCAATTGCAACAGGTGGCGCTGCTTTTTACAGAAACAGAGTTAATAAATACGTAAAAGATGGTATGTCAATTAAAGAAGCTGAAAATGCTGCTTTCACTGACTTTCAAAACATAACTCAATCTACACAGCAGTCAGCAAGACCTGATATGACATCACAGCAACAAGCTAGTTGGATTGGTAAGTTGGTTTTAAACTTTTTAAACACACCATCGCAGTATAATAGAATAATTAAAAAAGCTGGTCTTGATATTAAAAACAGAAGAATAACAGGGCCTAATACTTCACAAACACAAAGTGACATGTCAAACATGTCTAGAATACTATACTACGGTGCTGCGCAGAATTTAATATTCTACAGTTTACAAACAGCTTTGTTTGCAGTTATGTTTGGAACTGACGATGATGAAGACGATAAAAGAGCTGAGCAGTTTTTAAAGAAAAAAGAAAGAGTTATTAACGGCTCTATAGATACTATATTAAGAGGATCTGGTATATATGGAGTTGCCATTTCTACTTTAAAAAACATGGCTATTAAGTTTATGGAGCAAAGAGAAAAAGGTTATAATAAAGATGAATCTGCTGTTTTAATGGAAGGGCTAAACTTCTCACCTGTACTAGGTATTAAAGCTAGAAGAATTGTTAATGCTGAAAAAACTATAAACTACAACGTAGGCGTTATAAATGAAATGGAAACTTTTGATCTTGATAATCCTCAGTGGTCTGCAGTTACAAATTACACACAATCAATAACTGGAGCGCCTTTAAACAAGATGTATCAAAAAGTAATAAACCTTAGAAACGCTGCTGACAACGATTACACCGCTTTGCAAAGAGCTTTATTCCTCAGTGGTTATACAACTTGGAGTTTGAATCTTGGTGATACCAAGAAAATGGAAGGTATTAAACAAGACGTTAAAGACAAGAAGAAAATTGAAGCAGATAAGAAAAGAAAAGACAAGAAGAAAAAAAACGTTAAGCCTTACAAGATAAAGAAATACAAGATAAAGTAAACATTTACAAAAATAAGTGATAATATAAACATGGTGAAAAGACTAATAATACTGCTACTATTCGTGTCCAACATAACGGTAGCGCAAACATTTGATAAAGAGAGCGTTAAGAAGCTATTAAAGTTTTCAACATTTTATGCTGCAGTAAACGGTGGTACATCTTTGTCTGATGTAGACGTGTTTTCTGTAAACAACGGGTTATCAACAAAAACAATTTCAACTCCTTATGATTATAATTTTGCCATAGGGTTGCGTAAAATAGCTAGATTCGGTTACGAAAACAAAGCACAAACATTTTATGACGGAACCGAGACAAATTACAGCGATGCAGCCGTTGTAGGTAAGTCAAGAGGGGTTGAATACTTATTTGAAGTAGATTACAAAAGACAAGAAGGTAAAAACTATATGGATCAACACCACTTCATTAGATATAGCTCTGATGATGGTTGTCCAGATGAGTTGTGTATCAACTTCTTTGCTCTAAAAGTAGAATACTTAGAAGATGGATTTGCTGATATAAAGTACTTTGAAGCGTCGGAAAGGTATAGAGTTAGAAAAAGTAGACACTTATCTTGGAATATTGGAGCAGCACATCGTTTAGCAGAACCATACGGGTATAACCCACTGGACGAGTGGTTGTTAGATAATGGAGATATTCATTATACTTACTTAGCAATACAAGAGGGTTATAACGTTATACATGATGGTCACGGTGGATTTCAATATAAAGATCCAGCTGGCGAGGTTGTAGCTAATAGCGCTGAGGTTTGGGAAGCAGTAGTTATACCAGAAGTTTTAGCTAATTACACTGAAAAGAAAAGAAACGAATTAAAGAAAACTATAATGCACTCTATGGTTATGGGGTTTGATTACTATAAATATAGTAAGTCAACCTGGATGCACGCTTGGGGTAGTGTTATGCCTTACCATTATGATGATGGTAGCGAGTTTTCTTATCACAATTATGTAGATGGACAATGGGCTGATTATGCTCTAGGGTTTATATATGGAATAAAACACAATAAAAACTTAGGTTATTTTGTGGAAGGAAAATACAACAAGTACTGGAACAGAACATGGTACGATTTTAAATTAGGAATGAACTACGTTATATTTTAAATTATGAGAAATAAACCACTACCGGGAATGATGAAACATTCTCCAATGAAGGAAAAAACTAAAACTAAAACACACTCAACTAAAAGTGAAGATCCTAATAAGAAAATGGGATATACTGGAGAATTCAAGAAATTGAAGCGTGTTGGGTTTGGGCAAAAGAAGGGGACGTTGAAAAAAAAAGGCCTTAGCATTTTTGACTTTGATGATACTATATAATGGCAAAAGAATTAAATGAAGACTCGGGTTTTCAAGTAAGTATAAAAACATTAATAGGTATTGGAGCAGCTATGGCCACTGTTATTAGTATGTGGTTTATGCTACAGGCTGATATCGCGGAAGCTAGAACACTACCGGAGCCGCCAGCACAAGATGTATCGCGAATGGAGTTTGATATGAAGGATAAGATGATTAGACAAACTATACTAACAACTCAAGAAGACGTAGAGGAAATGAAAAAAACTTTAGAAAGAATAGAAGATAAACTTTACAAAAGATGATGAGTAAAATAGATGTTGCTTGGAAAATTCTTGGCGTATACTTATTAGTACTGTTTCTAGTGTGTATATGTGGTAAAGCTTCTGGTCAAATATCTGTAGCTCAGTTTAACGCTAGCTGGAACTCAGCTAATGAAGTTGCTTGGGTAATGGATCTTGCTGATTGCCAAACAATATCTTATGTAGATATTGCAGCCAATCCTAAAATGCAAGTAAAACATAAAATAGCAGC
>Ga0209279_10000401_pt1 | contig 28747 bp, 23 predicted proteins | sample CoawatmetaG00DNA_3_FD_187508 | JGI IMG/M metagenome (GOLD analysis project Ga0209279, IMG submission 187508) | Marine microbial communities from the West Antarctic Peninsula - Coastal water metaG006-DNA (SPAdes) (version 2) | ecosystem: Environmental > Aquatic > Marine > Coastal ...
TATATACTAAGTTGTGGGACAAGGCTTACAATAAAGATTATGTGGATGCTTTAGGTGACAACTATGTTAAAACATATACTAAAGATTATCAAGCTGACTATACAAAAGTTTGGTCTACAATTTATACTAAAACCTATTCAAAAGATTATAGTGCTGACTATACAACTGTGTATACAAGGATATGGCAGAGTGCAGACTTTAGTAGGATATGGGACGGCCCAGTAGATTATGTTAAAGCATATACAGGTGCTGCAACATGGACAGGAACTCAGAATTATATTGTCAACTATGTTAAGACATATACAGGTGTGCTTGATTATGTTAAATCATATCGTACAGATGTTACTTATATAGGTGAAGTAAACTATAGTAAGATTTATTTTAAAGCTTATGTAGGTACATTATCTTTCACAGGTATTCATAATTTTGCAGGAGACGTAGCTTATAATAAACTTTATACAGGTGTTGCTTCTAACTACAGTATAGCTGGATATTTAAAATTATATGAAAAAGATTATTTAAAAAATTATACGGCAGTGTATACTAAGATCTGGGAAAAGGATTATGTTAAAGATTATAGTACTGACTATTTAAAAACTTATACAAAAATTTGGTCTAAGGATTATGTAAAAGATTATCTAAAAGATTATACTAAAATTTATACTAAAATATGGAATAAAGATTATATAAAAGAGTATACAAAAGTCTGGCAAAAAGCCTATACTAAGATATGGAATAAAGATTATCTTAAAATATATGTTGAATCATATGCAAAGGCTTATGTAAAAGATTACGATAAAGAATATACAAAAATATGGGTAGGTCCTACTTACTATGGTGGCTATGAGTCTGGATCAGATGAAACTAACTATACTAAAATCTATACTAAAATTTGGTCTAAAGATTATGTAAAAGATTACGTACATTCATTTGCAAAAGATTATTCAAAAGACTATAATAAATTATATGCTAAAGATTATGTAGATGTATATGAAGGCTCTTTTGATGCCAACTATACAAAGGTATGGGCTAAGATATGGGTTAAAGATTATGATGCCATCTATCTTAAAAATTATGTAAAGGCTTATGATGCCGCCTATACTAAGATATGGGTTAAGACTTATACTAAGGCTTACGATAAAATATATGAAGGTTCATTTGATGCAGACTATACAAAAGTATATGTTAAGACATATACTAAAGACTACTCTAAAGACTATGGTAAAGTTTATACTAAGACGTGGGCCCAACATTGGCATAAAGATTATGTTAAGACTTATACAAAGATCTGGACTAAAGATTATACAAAGATTTATGCTAAAGTATGGGTTGGTGAATACAATAAAGATTATATAAAAGACTACACTAAAATTTATACTAAACTCTGGTCTAAAAATTATGTAAAAGCATATGAAGGTTCTTTTGATGGATCGTTTGGTGCCAACTATACTAAGATCTGGGTTGGACCAACATACTATGGTGGCTATGAGTCAGGATCAGATGAGACTAACTATACTAAAATCTATGCTAAGGTATGGGTTGGTTCTTATGTAGGTGTCTACAATAAAGATTACGTTAAAGATTATGATGCAGTTTATACTAAGATCTGGTCTAAAAATTATGTTAAAACATATGAAGGTTCATTTGATGCTAACTACACTAAGGTATGGCAAAAAGATTATTCCACTGACTATCTTAAAAACTATGTTAAAGCATACCAGTTATCTTGGACTAAAACTTACACCACAATTTATACTAAAATATGGGATAAAACATATACAAAGATCTGGGTTGGACCAACTTACTATGGTGGCTATGAGTCTGGATCAGATGAAACTAACTATACTAAAATCTATACTAAGGCGTGGGATAAAGAATATACTAAGGTATGGTCTAAAGACTACCATGTAGATTGGGCTAAAGATTATGGAAAAATATGGACTAAAGTATATTCAAAAGATTACCTTAAAGATTATACTAAAATTTGGTCTAAGGTATGGGTTGGAGAGTATACTAAGCTTTGGGAAAAAGATTACCTTAAAGATTATACTACAGTATATACTAAGATATGGAATAAAGATTATGTAAAAAGTTATACAAAAGTATGGTCAAAAGATTATGCTGTTGATTATACTAAAATTTATGCTAAAGTATGGGTAGGAGAATATACTAAAGGTTGGGTTAAAGGTTACGTTAAAACTTATACTAAAATTTATACTAAACATTATGATGCAGAGTGGACAAAAAATTGGGTAAAAACATATACCACAATTTACACTAAAGACTATACAACAATTTATCTTAAAAATTATGTAAAGGCTTATGATGCCAACTATACTAAGATCTGGACTAAGAACTATCTTAAAAACTATGTTAAAGATTATGAGACAGACTATGTTAAAACATATACAAAGATCTGGTCTAAAAATTATGTTAAAACATACACTACAGACTATACTAAGATCTGGACTAAAACATATACAAAAGCATATGAAAGAATATGGGCTGTATGGATTGCGTATTATTCTGGGGTAACAGCTTACACATCACCAAAAGCATACACTGCATCTTACACAGGCATATTAAGTTACACAGGTAACTATGCATCAGGTGGCTTCTCAAAAGATTATGTTAAAACTTATACAACAATATATGTTAAAACATATTCAAAAGATTACAATAAAGATTATGCATCAGACTTCTCACGTAACTGGCACAAACTTTGGCAAAAAGATTATGGTACTGAGTACGGTGCTGATTATGCTAAAGATTGGGTTGGACCTACTTACTATGGTGGTTTTGCTAGTGGTAGTGATACATCTGTTTATAATAAAGTATATGGTAAAGTGTGGACAAGAGATTGGGCTAAGAGTTATGATGCATCTTACACCGCAGTATATACTGGTGCATTTACAAAAACATACACTAAAGATTATAATAAAGACTATACTAAAATTTGGGAGAAGACATATACTAAAGTTTACGAAGGTGGGTCTGCTGGTACAAGAACATTCTCAGCTGAAGTATCATTCTTAAATCCTGCTACTGCAGTATCATATGTAAGTGTAAAAAATTATACTACCGGTCTACTGTTCTTTGCATTAACAAATTACCTTAAAACTTATACAAAGGCATACACTAAAGTGTGGACTAAGATATGGTCAAAAGATTATAATAAAGACTATACTAAAATATATGCTGATGGTGATGATAACTATACTAAGATCTGGACTAAAACTTATACAAAAGATTACAGCACAGATTATACTACAGTATACAATAAAGATTATGTAAAAACTTATGAGGGTGAAGCTATATTTAATTACAGAGGTACATTTGATGGTCTAATAAATTACAATAAAATATATACTAAGGTTTATAATTTAGATACTAACTTCCTTCAAACATATAGTCCAACATATACAGGGGATCAATATTTTGAAATAGCTTACACAGGTGAAAGAACATCACATTCAACTTATGTTGGACCTACAAACTTTGTTGGATCACATAGTGGTGCATTAGCAAATACTAAACCTCAATTGTTTATTAAGAAAGATGATAACTGGGAACAAGCTAAGAAGCTATGGGTAAGAGAAGATGATGTATGGAAAGAAGTACCTTACTTCCATAGTAAAGAAGGTGGTAATTGGAAACTTGTAAACATAGGATATAAACATACAGATGTATATCTTGATTCCCATGTAGGTAGTGCTCAAGCTAATACAGCTAGTGAATATTATTTAAGAGGTGAAAATGATACAACTGCTACTCCAGATACGTTAGGAGAGTTCTCATCTAAAGGTTCAGCAACTATTACAGGACACGAAGGTGCTAAGACATCTTACTTTGTAAATGAATTCAACCTAAAAGAATTCTTAGATCATAAAGGTAGAGACAGTGGAACTTATCCAACAATGACTACTATCCACGTTGGTCAACAAAATCAATTTGATAATTATTTTGTAATGGGATCTAACAATGCAGCAAGACCTGCTATTGATCTAACTGGATTTGCATCTATATCAATTAATCAAACAGACGGTGGTAGTGCTCAATCATTCCAACACTTAGTAAGAATTGTTACATATAACAATGGTTACATTGTAGGTGCTGGTGGAGCTGGTGGAGCAGCTGCAGATAATACAGCAGGTGCTGATGGAGCAAATGGTGGTTCAGCTATTAAGACTGATGCTCATGTTAAATTATTTGTAGAAAATTATGGTACTATAGGTGGTGGAGCTGGCGGAGGTGGTGCTGGTGGCTTGACAATGTATAGTGATCCGTTAACTGGTGACAAATCATCTGAGTTTACTAACCAATCAGGTTCTGGTGGCGGTGGTGGTGCTGGCTTCCCAGGTGGTGCAGCAGGTGCAACAGCAAGTGCTGTAACAGCAGCCTCAACAGCAGGCCAGTTATTAGTAGGTGGTACAGGAGCTAAACCAGATATATCTACAACACATAACTCAAGAGTATCAGGAGGTACAGGTGGTGTGCTAGGTGGTATAGGTTATGGTGCTAATATGGATAAAACTGTGACAGGCGTCTCTACAAGAACAATTTGGGCTATGAGTGGTGATGGTGGTATACCAGGTAAAGCTGTTGATGGATTTGATGCAGCTAGAGTTCACTTTACAGGACCAGGTGGATCTAATAGAGGTAACATTGCTGGTGATGAAACATTCAAATTGGCATAATTAATATATCATAAATAAGTAGGTAAAGGTGAACCTATGGCCAACCCACTAAAGATAAAATATTCAGGTAGTACATTCAACGGTCTTCAAACTATGACCAATGAAAATATGGATCATACTGTCCATCAAATTCTTACTGAGTTTGTGGCTAATACTGGTCCTGGAATTATTTCTACCTCAGGTGATTATACATCTATAGGTTCTTTTGTTGATACTAGAAGAACAGAAGGTGTAGGTCAAACAACACCAGGTGGTGCTACATCAACTGTCAGTACAACAACAGTACGCCAATGGCAAGGTAATAGCAACAATGATGAGTCTGGAATGGTCAGACCATTAGAGTACGTTTCAAGTACATATCCAATTCAAGAACAAACAGACACAACATTAAATGCTTCAATAATAAACAGAGCATTAACTAATTTAGTTTCTAATGGTGTTGGGTCTTATGTTATGAATCCTTCTCAACCAAATAGTCAATACACTTCTATACTTACTTTATCAGATACAGTAACAGGTAATGGTACAGCTTCTAATACAACAACACAAATTTGGAGAAGAACAACTGGTGCCAGCACAACAGCACTATATCCTCTTAAACTTGGTAGTAGTAGTGGTTCACTTAATGAAATGTCTAATACTAATCTAGCAGCATTTATTAGTAGGTTTAGAAATCAAATGATGACTACTGGTATTGGTAAGTATGTATTACAGGAGAATGCTCCAGCATCAGGAACATGGTTAAGACAGGGAGTTGCTTTTACAGATAGAAGACATATATTAGGTTCTGGTAAAACATATACAAAAGCTTATACTAAATCTTATGGTGCAGACTATTCAGCTGACTATACAAAAACTTATACCTCTGTATATGTTAAAGAGTATGCTGGTGAATATTCTAAGACTTATACAAAACTATATGGTAACTCATATGAAAAAGTTTACGTAGGTGGTTATGCTACAGACTATAGTAAGACATATACTAAAACATATACAAAAACATATGATGGAGAGTATACTAAAACATATACTAAGTTGTGGGTGGGTGAAGTAAATTATACAAAAGATTATGTTAAAGATTACAACAAGGCTTATGAAAAAATTTATACTAAAACCTTTACTGGTGACTATACAAAAATTTGGACTAAACTTTATGATAAGATATATGTTAAACAATGGACAAAGAATTATACAAAAGCATATACATCTGCTTACTTAAAAGAGTATATAAAGTTATGGTCAAAAAACTATGTAGCTTCAGAAACATTTGATCACAATTGGGAAAAAATATACACTCATGCATGGACAAAGTTATATGAAAAAACATATGTTGGGGACACAGTGTATGGAGGTTCATCAGCTAAAAGTTATTTAACTAACTACGATAGAATATATGAAGGTACGTATACAGGAGCAAAAGTATATACAGGTGCATACACTAGCGTTGTTAATTATGAACAGCATTATGCAGGAGACGTTGCATATGAAGGTACCTTTGATGTTAACTATGCAAAGAATTGGTCTAAGACATACTCAGTTGATTATTTAAAAGGTTATGGTAAAGCATGGTCTAAAGATTATATTGGTAATTACATTCACACATTTGTTGGATCATATTCAAAAGATTACTCTGTTGAATATACACATAACTGGACAAAAGAATATAGCAAGATATATGAAGGACATTTTGCTGGTGGTGCATATGAAAACCAATGGGAAAAAGGCTACGTTAAATTATATACAAAATTGTGGACTAAAACCTATACAGGTAACTATACAAAGAATTGGGTCAAGTCATATATTACACAATACCAAAAAGTTTGGGAAACATCTTATGCTCAAGAATGGCATAAGCTCTATACTAAGATATGGACAAAAGATTATGTTAAGAAGTATCAAAATAATTGGTTTAAAAACTATGTAAAAAATTATGAAACAGATTATGTTAAAGCCTATACAAAAATTTATACTAAGTTATGGGATAAGGATTATGTTAAAGCCTATACTAAGATCTGGGAAAAAGATTATACTAAGATATATTCAAAAGTATGGTTAGGGTTATATACTAAAGGTTGGGTTAAAGGATATACAAAGGACTATGTAAAAGCATACACTAAAGTTTGGTCAGCTGATTATAGTACTGACTACAATAAAGACTATATAAAAAATTATGTTAAAACATATACTACAACTTATGAGGGTACATTCACAACTGGCTATACTAAAATTTATGCAAAGGTATGGTTGGGTGAGTATACTAAAGGTTGGGTTAAAGGTTATGTAAAAGCTTATGATGCTGCATACGAAGGTTCGTTTGATGCTAACTATACTAAGGTATGGCAAAAAGATTATGATGCAGTGTATACTAAGATCTGGACTAAGACATATACTAAAGCATATGATAAAGTATACGAAGGTTCGTTTGATGCTAACTATACAAAGATCTGGAATAAAGATTACACTAAGATATATGAAGGTTCTTTTGATGCTAATTATACTAAAGTATGGGATAAAGAATACACTAAGATTTGGGTAGGTCCAACTTACTATGGTGGCTATGAGTCTGGATCAGATGAGACTAACTACACTAAAATTTATGTTGGTGCCTGGACTAAAATATATGCTAAAGTATGGGTAGGGGAATATACTAAAGTATGGACTAAGGCCTATGACAAAGTATATGCAAAGGTTTGGGTAGGTGAGTATACTAAATTATATGAAAAAGATTATCTAAAAGACTACACTAAAATTTATACAAAGATCTGGACTAAAGATTATACAAAGATTTATGCTAAAGTATGGGTAGGTGAGTATACAAAGATCTGGAATAAGTTATACAACAAAGATTATGTTGATGTATATGAGGGGTCATTTGATGCTAACTATACTAAGATCTGGACTAAAAATTATGTAGGGGTTTATACTAAAGTATGGAATAAAGATTATATAAAAAATTATGTTAAGACATATACTAAAGTTTGGACTAAGTTATGGGAAACAGATTACCTTAAAAATTATCAAAAGCTATACAATAAAAATTACGTAGATGTATATGAGGGATCGTTTGATGCAGACTATACTAAGATATGGACTAAGACATATACTACTGACTATCTAAAAAATTATGTTAAATCTTATGATGCTGATTATAGTAAAGACTATCTTAAAACCTATACAAAGATCTGGCAAAAAGATTATGTTAAAAGATATAGAAAAAATTACCTCAAAACATATTCCAAAGATTATGAAACAACATATGAGAAAGCATACCAACAATCATTTTCTGCCAGATACTTAAAACATTATGAAGGCGACTATACTAAGATATGGGAAAAGAATTATGTTAAAACATATGTAAAAGCCTGGGAAGCTGAGTATGCTAAAGAGTGGCATAGATTGTGGACTAAAGATTATGTTAAAGATTATTCAGCTGACTATACTAAAAATTGGGTTAAGACTTATACAAAAATATATGAAGGATCTTTTGATGCTGCGTATACAAAAGTATGGTCTAAACTTTGGGATAAAGATTATGTCAAAACATACACCACTATCTATACCAAACTATGGGACAAGGATTATGTAAAGACTTATACAAAGTTATGGTTGAAAGATTATGATAAAGTGTATACTAAGATCTGGTCAAAAGACTATACTAAAATCTATGCTAAAGTTTGGCTAGGGGAATATACTAAAGGTTGGGTCAAAGGTTATGTTAAAGCCTATGATGCTGTGTATGAGGGATCGTTTGATGCTAACTATACAAAGGTATGGGCTAAAGATTACAGTACAGACTATCTCAAAAATTATGTTAAAACATATAGTAAGGCCTATGATAAAGTATACGAAGGATCGTTTGATGCTAACTATACTAAAGTATGGGCTAAAGCTTATGATGCTGTATACGAAGGATCGTTTGATGCTAACTATACTAAAGTGTGGGCTAAAGATTATGGTAAAGACTATACTAAAATATATGAGGGATCATTTGATGCTAACTATACTAAGATCTGGGTTGGACCAACTTACTATGGTGGCTATGAGTCTGGATCAGATGAGACTAACTATACTAAAATCTATGCTAAAGTCTGGCTAGGTGAGTATACTAAAGTTTGGGCTAAGGTATGGACTAAAGATTATACAAAGATATACTCTAAAGTTTGGGTAGGAGAGTATACTAAAATTTGGCAAAAAGATTATACTAAAATTTATGCAAAAGTATGGGTAGGTGAGTATACAAAAGTTTGGACTAAAGATTATCTTAAAGATTATGTTAAGACTTATACAAAGATCTGGACTAAAGACTATACTAAAATATATGCAAAGGTTTGGGTTGGAGAGTATACTAAGATTTGGAATAAGCTATACAATAAAGATTATGTAGATGTATATGAAGGTTCGTTTGATGCTAACTATACTAAGGTATGGGTCAAAGATTACTCCACAGACTATACTAAAGCATGGCAAAAAGCTTATTCAAAAGACTATCTTAAAAACTATGTAAAGAGTTATGATGCAGAGTATACTAAGATCTGGGAAAAAAATTATGTAAAGAGTTATGGTGCTGACTATACTAAAATTTATAATAAGGTATGGGTAGGAGAGTATACAAAGATCTGGGAAAAAGATTATGTAAAAATCTATACAAAGTTATGGTCTAAAAATTATCTTAAAGATTATGAGGCAGCATATCAAGACTCGTGGACTGCAAATTATGTAAAAGCATATGAAAAGCTATACACAAAAGTATGGACTAAAGCATATGAGGGATCATTTGATGCTAACTATACTAAGATATGGGTTAAGACTTATACAACAGATTATAATAAAGACTATCTTAAAAATTATGTCAAGGCCTATACAACAACATATGATAAAGATTATGTTAAAGCCTATACTAAGATCTGGTCAAAAGACTATACTAAAATATATGCTAAAGTCTGGCTAGGGGAATATACTAAAGGTTGGGTTAAAGGTTATGTTAAAGATTATGTGAAAACATATACAACAACTTATGAAGGTACATTTGATACAGCATATGTTAAAACCTATACTAAGGTATGGAATAAAGATTATGTTAAAAATTACGTAAAGACATACAGTAAAGATTATGATGCTGTATATGAAGGATCCTTTGATGCAACATATGTTAAAACATATTCCAAAGATTACACTACAACCTACGATAAAGATTATCTTAAAATTTATGTTAACACATGGGCTCAACATTGGCATAAAGATTATGTTAAAACTTATACTAAAATTTGGACTAAAGACTATACAAAGATTTATGCTAAAGTATGGGTGGGTGTATATGAAAAAGATTATGTAAAAGACTACACTAAAATTTATACAAAACTTTGGTCTAAAAATTATGTTAAATCATATGAGGGATCTTTTGATGGTTCATTTGATGCTAACTATACTAAGATATGGGTAGGCCCAACTTACTATGGTGGCTATGAGTCTGGAGATGATGAAACTAACTATACTAAAATTTATGCTAAGGTATGGGTTGGTTCTTATGTAGGTGTGTACAATAAAGATTACGTTAAAGATTATGATGCAGTCTATACCAAAATTTGGTCCAAGACTTATGTTAAAGCCTATGAAGGTAGCTTTGATGCTAACTATACTAAAGTATGGCAAAAGGATTATTCAAAAGACTATCTTAAAAACTATGTTAAAGCATATCAATTATCTTGGACTAAAGATTATACAAAGATTTATGCTAAAGTATGGGATAAAGAATACACTAAGATTTGGGTAGGTCCAACATACTATGGTGGCTATGAGTCAGGATCAGATGAGACTAACTATACTAAAATTTATACTAAAGTATGGGGTAAAGATTATACAAAGATATGGTCTAAAGACTACCATGTTGATTGGACTAAAAATTATGAAAAAGTATGGACTAAAATTTATACTAAGATCTGGACTAAAGACTATAATAAAGATTATGCAAAGGTTTGGGTAGGTGAGTATACAAAGATCTGGGTTAAAGATTACAACAAAGATTATCTTAAAAATTATGTAAAGACATATACAACAGACTACAATAAAGATTATGTTAAAACATACACTGGTGTGTATACTAAAATATGGGAAAAGAATTACCAGAAATTATATAATAAAGCTTATGCTGATGCGTACGAAGGATCGTTTGATGCCAACTATACTAAGATCTGGACTAAAGATTATTCTACAGATTATCTTAAAAACTATGTTAAGACATATACTAAGATATGGAATAAAGATTATATAAAAAATTATGTTAAGACCTATACTAAAGTTTGGAATAAAGATTATGATGCTGTGTATGCTAAAGTATGGGTGGGTGAATATGAAAAAGATTATACAACAATCTATACGAAGTTATGGTTAAAAGATTATGTTAAAATTTGGCATGCTAATTGGACTCATGAGTGGGTAACTAACTATGATAAAGATTATGTAAAAACATATACAACTGTATACTCAACTCTATGGGAAAAAAATTATGATAAGGATTGGCATACTGACTGGTTTAGAGAATGGGAAAAATTCTATACTAAGAATTGGGATAAAGATTATGTAACTGTCTACACTGGTACATTTGATACAGACTATTCAGTTAATTATGGAAGAGTGTGGACTAAAGCATATGTAGCTCACTACGAAGGTTTATGGCAACAAGAGTTTACTAAGCAATGGACAAAAGACTATGAGGCTTCTTATACAAAACTTTGGACTAAAGAATGGTTGGGTGATTATAATAAAGAGTTTATCTCAACATGGACAAAAGACTATCTTGTAGAATATCAAAAAACTTATACTGCCGACTATACTAAAACATATTCAAAATCCTACACTAAAGTATGGACAGGTTCATATTCTGGTCCTGTAAGATATACAAAACTGTGGTCAGGTGATACAGAATTTGTAGGTACAAATTGGGCACTTGCAACATTTGTTGGAGCTTACACTACTGAGTATACAACAGGATGGACTAAAGTTTATGAGGGTGGCTACACTAGTGCAACATCATACATTAAAGAATATGAAAAATCATACGATAGAGATTATACAAAAGCATACACTGGAACATATACAGGTGATAGAGCTTATACAAAAGTATGGCAAGCATCTTATGAAAGAACATATGATAGAGACTACACAAAGACATATAGTACAGACTACGAAGCAAACTATACAAAAGATTATTCAAAAGATTACACTGCTGTATACACAGGAACCTTTGATCGTAACTATACTAAAAATTATGACAAGACATATACAAAGATATGGTCTAAAATATATGTAGGAGAAGTGAACTTTAGTGTTGACTACAACAAGGTATATGTGGGACAATACAATAAGAATTATACAAAAGATTATTCTAAAACATATAGTAAGATTTGGGAAGCAAATTATATTAAAGAGTATAGTGGTGACTGGGCTAAAGATTATATCAAACTATATGGTGGATCATACACTAAGGCATATACGGCTGTTTATACAAAGATATATAATAAGGTATGGTCTAAAGTTTGGAACAAAGATTATAACAAAGCATACGTCGGTACTAACATAGATGATGAAACTGAAGTGATAAGCACAGTGAGTTTATGGGTTAGGACCGCTTAACAATAAGAGGACTTTATAATATGAATAATAAAGAGCAAGGAAAATTGTTTGATTATTATGCTGTTGAAGAACTTAGAAATACCTATTTTTTTATGGATTGGAAAAATAATACTGTTAATCCATTATACCCAGCTTTGTCCGAAATCATAAAGCCCAACGTAAAAATGACACCACAAGAGCATAAAGAGAATGGAAATATTGATGATAAATATATTACTGGAGCCAGTAAAATGACACCACAAGAGCATAAAGAGAATGGAGATTTTGATGACGCATCAGTAACTGAGCATGCTTCAACTGAAGCAGAGCAAGCTAATAGAACAATAGATGCCAGAGAAGAAAAATCAAAAGACCGTTTAAATATTAACAGACCACCACCCCAGACAACATCTTGGGAGAGAGAGAATAATATTATGGAAGAAGAAAAAACCAAGGTTGTAGCTCGTGCTGATGATGAGAAGCAACCGGAGAAAAAACAAGAACAAAAACAGGAACCGAAGTTTCCGTTCAATGATGCAGAGCCAATCTTTGCTTACTACGGTAATGATAAAAAATCTCTTATGCATTTCATTCTAAGACATCCAGACGGCCCACAAGGTCAACCTGGACCTACAGACGCACACCAAATTCATAATACCAAAGAACATCAAGACGCTTGGTATTGGGTACATAAGCTCGTAGGTCAAGAAGCTATCAATAGAAATACTAAAAAAGAAATTGATCGTCTTGATAAGATGAGAAAAAAAGAAGAAGTAGGTGATAAGGATCGTCAGCATAAAATGGATCAAGAGAAGTTGTTCCAAGCTAAGATAGATGCTTTTGAAATGGATGTGATTCGTAATACAACTAATAGAGATATGAAATCTAAAATTAGAAGATCAAAAAGTATTATGGAACTGACCGCTTACGTAGGCGCAATTATAGCATTGGAGAGTATGAATGGAAAACCAGCAACAGACTAAAGGATTTATGTTAGTTGCTTCATTTTCTAAACCTTATTATGATGCAGCTGTTATGTGTGCTGATTCAATTAAAGATTTTTATCCTGAAGCAAAGATAGCTATCTATACACATAAAGATTGGTTCCAAGAAGAACATAGACATTTATTTGATCATGTTCATTTGGAAGTGCCAGTCCATGTCCGAGCTAAGCTCTGGGCACTAACAAAAACTCCTTATGATATAACAGCATATATTGATGCAGATATATATTGTCAGCACCAAGACGTCAGGCATATGTTTGACGAAATAGATGACGAGCATGACATGGCAATGACATGCAATAGACCGTACAATGCAAAAGTAGTTTATATAACTCGTGATGAAGAATTAACTCATTATAAGCCAGAACATAAAGAACTTATTAAGACAGCAAAAGTTCATGAGTGGGACTTTAAAGGTCCTGAAGGTTGTTGGCGTATGAAGTGGCACTGTGGTATGTTTGTTTATAAAAAGAACAATCGTACATTTAAGATGCTAGATATGTGGTATAAAAATTATAGGACTCAGATTGAATCTAATCCTAGAAAGAACTGGCCTTACGATTTCCCTCACACGTTATGGTATTGGGATACATTTGCTTTTTTTAATACTAACTACAAAACAGACTACGGTGTAAAAATAAAAGAAATTCATTCTAAGTGGAACTATATCAAAGGGTATAGACCTGAGGTTGAATTAAAAAATAACGAAGAGCCAGTATTCTGGCATTACACAATACCAAATGACTTAGTAGATAGGAGCACATACAATGACCCCGGTATACGAGATACAATCGGAGATTTTAAAATTATTAAATGAGTGGAAAACATTTGTCTGGGGCTTAGACATGTCAACACTCATGACACGAAAAGGAAAGTTCTTTAGAGAAAACAGATCATTGTATGCAACAAGCATTGAATGTTTAAACTCTATGGAGCATGATACGCATGATGGCTTTCCACCTGACTCACATGGTTACGATTTTAATCAGATAGCTACATGGGTCAAGAATGATCACATTAAAGATTTATCATTAGCAAAAGTAATACAAGAAAAGAACCAGTGGCTTGATAACGAGTTGGGTGCATTGCTTGGTATAAGATTTTGTGCATTGAAGATGTGGTATCCAAAAGATGGATACATTGCATGGCACAACAATTGGAATGTACCAGGGTACAATGTTCTATTTACATTTACAGAAACTGGTAATGGTTTCTGGAGACATATTAATCCTGAAGGTTCTAAAGGCAAGATTAATAAACCTATTGAAAAGAACTTAGTACATATACCTGATGTACCAGGATGGCATATGAAGACTGGCTATTATGGTAAGAAGGAAGAAGAAGATAAGATTATGTGGCATAGTGCTTATGGTGGTGAGCCAAGAATGACTTTAGGGTATGTTGTATACAATGAAGAGATATGGAAAAATATGGTAGAAGATATTGCCGGCAAAGCATTAGTGTGGCCACTAGCACCATTTGATAAAACTATGTTACCTAAGGGAGCTACGTATTCATAATGCCAAACAACACAGCAGGAGTAGAGTTACCTGAATATTTTATACCTTGTCGTGGTAGTATTATGGATTATTATAGACAAGTGGTGAACAATCGAGGTTGGAAAAACTATCTTGTCACAACATATAATGATACATATCAAGGTTATGATAATGTATTTAAATTTAGAGCTGAATTAAATGAACGTATACCTTTTGATTATGATGCTAAGTTAAGAGAGCATATAGTTAGAAAATCTAACATACGATATGTTAATCATGGCAGAGATGGTATGATTGAAAAGTTCTTCCTCCAAGATCATCACACACTGCTTCATATCATATGTAGCAAAAGAGTTGATACGTTAACACTAATGCATAGAGATGAACAACCTGATAAACAAATAGATGAGTGGCTAACAATTAAAAGAAAATATTATTATGAATAACATATTTGTTGTAAAGACAATACCAGAGAAAGCCACAGTCAAAGAAAAGTATAAAGATGCTCATGTGTGGGACATCTTTTGGCAATGTAAGAATTACTACAAGAAGCCATTTAAGTTTTATTTACTAACAAACTTTACAACTGTTAACCATCCTGAAATTAAAATTGTTGATATATCTAAATTTAAGTATGATGGTTGGTGGAATAAAATGTTACTGTTCCATCCTGATATAGATAAAGAAGGTACTAATCTATACTTTGATTTAGATACCACATTCCATAGAGACATATCAGATATTGATAAGTACATATCACCTGGTCTTCTAACATCTGTATTTTGTTATTGGAAGCCAATTGATTGGTTAGACCGGAGTGCTCAACCTAAAGAATTACAAGACGATCCTGATATGAAATATCCATCTATGTTTAATTCATCTGTGATGGGTTGGCAAGGCCATACATTAACAAGTATATGGGATGACTTTAAAGATGATGATCAACGATACTTGTTAGAGTATAGAGGTAATGATGATTATCTAGGACACAAACAATTAGATAAGTTGAAAGCTCTTCCAAGAGGTATATGTTATTCACAGTACTATGGAGCAGATGTTGGTTCTGAATTCTTTCCTAGAGATAAAAAGAGCAACATTAAAAGAGATAATTATTATATAAGGTTACTGAATGGTCCAGGAAAAGATTAACTTAATGACAATTAAGTGGGGTGATAAGTTTGCAGCTGAGTATCCTAACCTAATTCATAGAATGGCCAAACGTCACATGCCTTGTGAGTTTAATTCATATTGTATGACTGATGATCCTACTGGTTTAGATAAAGACATTATACCTGTTGAATGTACAGAGAAATGGTTATGGGATGATATACTATCAATGAAGCAATGGTGGTTTTGGGATGCAATTAAAATGTCTTTGTTTGCTCCTAAGTTATGTGGTATAGAAGGTAAGATATTATTTACAGATCTAGATAACTTATTTTTAAATAGACTGGACAGAGTAATTCAAACAACCCCTCCAGCAATAATAAAAACAGATTGGAATGCTAATTATCATTTAGGAATGCATAGTGGTAATTATTTTCTTACTATGGGATTCAATGCTAGTTTAATTTATGTGGACAACACATCACCAGTAACAAAAGAAATATGGGATCACTTTGTAAATTATTATGACAGAGCAAAAGGTTCTTTGTATAGTAGTGATGCATATTTATGGAGATGCCATAGAGATAAGATTAATACATATCCTGAAGGTACTGTATACTCACATAGTAGAGGTGCAAAGTATCCTGATCAACAAAAAGGAAAGTATAGATCAGATCATGAGGTCTGTGTTTTTATGGAAGACCATGAACCTGATCCTTTAGATATAAAAAAAGGTTGGGAGGCTGACTTATGCAAGTTGTATCTGTAAAGGTTGGTAAACTATATGGTGTTGAATATGTCAACCAGTTATATAAACAACTGTTGACCTTCCATAAAGATTGTGTATACTATTGTATGACAGATGACCCAGAAGGGTTACATAAAGACATACAGATAATAAAAATTACTGATAGCTTTAAAGAACGTAAGTGGTGGAACAAGATAAAGTTATTTGAACCAGGTCTTTTTAATGAGCCTACTATCTACTTAGATTTAGATTGTTACATACATACACCATTAGATAAGTTCCTAGAAACCTCTCATCCTGATAAACTAAACATTCTTAAAACAGCATGGTTCAGTGATGGTATAGCAAAAAAAATACATATGTGTAATGTTAACTCATCTATAATGGTTATTAATGATCATAATTGTGAGCCTATGTGGAAAGAGTGCCATGACCATATAGATCGAATGTACAAGAGTTTCTATGGGTTAGATCCATGGTTGTACAGGAGACATATGAGTAGCATGCAATTCTTTCAACCTGGGTTAGCTTATTCATTTAAACATGGTTGTATGTATCCATTAGATATAGAACAAAATAAATTAAGACAATTACCAGTATGCATATTTGATGATGCACAAAATAGAAAAGAGGTGTTAGATGGACTATGGCAAAGTTCAAAAGTTATGGGCTAAAGGATTAGGCTACGTAGCTGATAACCACATATACAAATACAAAGATTATTCAGAAGCAGTATTTGATACTCAGATTGAAAGTAAGGAATGGCTTTGTCATCAATTAAAAAAAGTTAAACCTGATGTTAAACACATATCAATATTAGCTAGTTGGTATGGATTAGTTGCTGTACCATTTTTATATGAAACCTTTGGTGAGATAGATATTGATCTATATGATGTGGATGAGTATACAACAGACATTGCAAAACATATATGGAATGATTATCCTAAAGTAAATGTACATACAAAAGATGTTGTATTTGATGATATTGATTATAAAGGTGAAGTAATTATTAACACATCCTGTGAGCATATGATGGATATGAAGTACATTACAAAAAATTATAATGATAAACTATTTGTATTTCAAAGTAACGATAATAGTAATGTTAAATGGTTACATATCAATTGTGCTATGAACCAAGGAGAGCTGATAGAGCAAGCAGGGTTAACAGATATTAAATATGCTGGTTCAAAAATAATATATGAGCATAAGAGAATAATGGTGATAGGTAAATGAACGTACCTCAAAGACGATTTAATAATAATATAAATTTATGTATATGTATACATCAACACAGTGCATGTAAGCATGAAGAATTGACTGATCATATGAGAGAATATACAGCCTTCTATGCAGGTTGGTTAACAACACAGTCTACCAAACTTCATGTTGTTCAAGCAAAGTCAATTGATGAAGGATTAAAAAAATTAGCAGATAGGTATGATCATATATTATTTATGGCTGCCGGTGTAAGATTATTCAGTGGAAGTATTATTAATGACATTGCAACTGAAATAGAAGCCCATCCGGATTATCTGGCAGCTGCTCATATATTAGATTGGACATGGCAAAATCGTTGGTATGAATTACATGAACAATTTGTTTTAATTAATAGTAAGACATGGAAAGAAATTGGACGTCCAGAATTTGGAACTTTTACTGAAGGAGAAAAAGAACTTCCCGTCATAGAACGCAGTGAAGAAAACTTCCATGATAATTATACCCCTCTCTGGATCAAGGACAGTGGTATGAGAAAGGTACAGCATTATTCATGCCCTGGTTGGAACCTAATAGATACTGGTCTTAGATTTGGTTGTGAAATAATTAATTGGAACCTTAAAATAAGACTTCAGCGTACCTATTATTACCCAGAAGGAAATGCAGCTTCTTTGACCCACGGAGAACAATTACTTTGGGATGTAATTAAAAATGACTACCAACCCTCAGAAGAAGAGTATCAGAAAATGATTGGTGGCCACCAACAATTTTTAAATATAATAGTCCATGGTGTACAAGATCAAATATGGATACTTAACAGTGAAGATATGTATATACAAAACAATGGTGATGACTATGATAATATAGCTTTACCAGCAAGTGGTTTTAAATGGTTAGATTGTTTTCATTCCAACGCATTAAAAAACAATGGTAATATAATTTTTTATGATTGGAATATAAAAGCATTGGATTGGATTCAGCATATCAAAAACTCACAAGCAACAGATATAGTCGAACTAATACGTACATTTAAAGATTGGAAATATTTAACATGGTATGGCATCAATAACAAAAATATACTTCAGGATAATAAAAATATTAATCCAGCATTTATGAAAAGTTTCAGAAGAACTTTAGAATATTTTGGTGGAGAAAAACAATTTTGGAAATATGTTACAATGTTTCGAAATACTGACACATCATTTATGCAAGCAGATGTTATAAAACAACCAGATAATATAATTAAACACTTCCATGGTAAAACATTATTTCATGTATCTAATATTTTTTCTACAGATTGGTTGGTAGCTAAGTATGGATTTGGTGGTGCTATTAAATTGTTTAATGATTTGCAGATTAAATTATTTTCAAAACCAGGAATAAAATTAACAGGCTATTCCCCAAATCAAATGAATAATAATTATGCTATTATTTCTGATACCTCTATGATTAAGGAATTATAAAAATGAAGTTTGAAATAAATGAAAAAGTATATGGTTTCACTATGTTGTTGTTTGGCCAACAGTTGTTTCTTCAGATGTTTGATAATGATGGTAAGCTAGATGATTCTGAATTTGGTTTAATTAAACCTATAATAAAAGAATTGTATGAAGGATTAACAGAAGAACATAGAATAAAAGGATACGAAAGAGCATTAAAATATAAAGGTTCAGCGTGTCCTATTTTAAAAGACTTTACAGATGTATGGTATATTATGTATTGTATAAGTAACTACAGAGTGGATTGGGTAGGTATAGATTCAAGTCAGGACAGACAGGAGTTGCATATTATGAAGTATGCACTAATAAATGTTGCTAAAAAATCTCATAAAAATTTTCCAGAGTTTAGATCAAGACACGTATAATCCTTTCTTATAAATATATATAATACATATAAGGGAGTTTATCTATGTCTGCAAGAGCTGATATTATTATTGATCAAGGAACTACATTTAGTACAGTTGTAACTGTAACAGAAGACACAGGAGAGGTTGTTAACTTGACAGGCTACTCAGCAAACGCAATGATAAGAAAACATCATACATCATCCGCAATTACAAAAACATTCTCAATTACAAACGGTGGTACCAATGGACAGTTGACACTAGCTTTGAATGCAGCTAATACAGCTTCTATGGATTCTGGTAGATATGTATATGATGTTAAAGTAACATCAGGTGGCTCTGTTGTATCAAGAGTGGTAGAAGGTTTAGTAACAGTTAATCCAAATGTAACGAGGTAGCAATGGCAATAACAACTAACAATGCTATACTAACAAACCAAACTAGACTTGCTGTAAGAATAGCTCAAACAGGAGCTGGAGGTACACAACCTAGACTAGATGGTATGGATGATGTTAAAGAAGTTAGTAGAGCAAATAATAATATATTAGTGTATAATGCTGATAGAGATCAATACCTACTACAAAAACCAGATGCAGATGGAGGAACATTTTGAACACAGCTAACATTGCAGGATCCATAACAGCTACATCTGGTATCAGTTCAAAAGTATTAACACGTAAAGCAGAAATTGTAGACGATATGGCTGACATAAGTCTTACTAATAATGCAAACACATTTGTATTAAGATATAATAAATCTGATGATACATATAAAGCAACTGAGAGAAATTTAGAAGGAGGAACATTTTAATGGCTGGTACAATTCAGATCAAAAGATCAGCAAACACTGCTACACCAACAGCATTAGAGTTTGGAGAGCTAGCTTGGTCCTCTAATAGTCAAACAATAAGTATAGGTAGACAAGATGGTAACACATCTAATCTTGTATCTATTGGTGGAATAAGAACACCAGGTACGTTAACAGCAAACCAAGCTCTTGTTGCAAACAGTACATCTTTTATTAATGAAATAAATGTTGCTAATCTTACTATACATACAGTTAAAGCAACAATGAACACAGAAGCAAACATAACAATGACAAGTACATCAACAGCCAATCTATATAATGTTAATTTTAGAGGTTCTCTAAAAGACAGCAGTGGTAATAAACTAGAGATATATAATTCTAGTGGCACAAAGATTTGGGGATAACAAATGGCAGCACCAAATAGTAAAGCAACATTCAAAGAATATATATTACGAAGATTAGGTAAGCCTGTAATAGAAATTAATATTGATGATGATCAAATGGATGATCGTATTGATGAGGCTCTAATGTTTTATCAAGATTATCACTTTGATGGAACACAAGACATGTTTTTAAAACATGAGATAACAGCTACCGATATATCTAATGAGTATATAACAATTGCTAATGACTACATAGGTATAGTTGATATATTTGATATAGGTGATTCAACAAGTACTAATAATTTATTTAATGTTAGATATCAAATAGCATTGAATGATATGTACGATCTATCAAGAATGGATCTTGTACCATACTTTATGAATATGATGAACCTAAGACATATAGAAGAGATGCTTGTTGGTAAACAACCTATCAGATATAACAGACATGTTAATAAATTATGGATTGATATGGACTGGGGTAAAGTAACTGCAGGTCACTTTATAGTAGCTAAAGGTTATCAGAAAGTAGACCCAGATACATATACAGATGTGTATAATGATAGATGGTTACAAAGATATGCATCAGCATTGTTTAGAATACAGTGGGGTAACAACCTAACTAAATTTATTGGTATGCAATTACCAGGTGGAGTTCAATTCAACGGAGAACAAATTCTACAACAAGGATTGGAAGAAAAAACTAAACTAGAAGAAGAAATGATTTCTAGTTACTCTCTTCCTGTTCATGACATGACTGGATAATTAAATGGCTAGAGGTACTAATCTGTTCTTCAATAACTTTGCAAGTCCAGATGAGCAAAACTTAATCAACGATCTTGTCTATGAATCAATAAAGATTTATGGCATTGATGTTGGTTACATGGCATACACAGAAGACGGTACTGATGATATACTTAATGAAAACAATAAGAAACATTATAGTACATACTCTCAATGTGAAGTGTACGTTAAAAACGTAGATGGCTTTGAAGGAGAAGGTGACTTCTTAGGTAAGTTTGGTCTTGAAATTAGAGACAGGATTACTTTTTCTATTGCTCGTAGAGCATTTAGTGAATCTATTGAAGCTGATCAAGGTCTTACTAGACCAAGAGAAGGTGACTTAATTTTTCTTCCATTGAACAAAAAAATATATTCAATTAAATTTGTAGAACATGAGCCAACATTCTATCAAATGGGTTCATTACAATTCTATGATATCACTTGTGAGTTATTTGAGTATAGTGGTGAAAGAATTAACACAGGCTTTGCTGAAGTTGATGTTGTTGAAACTAGCTTTAGCACAGACATATATCTTGATACGCAGCTTATGAGTGAAGATGGTATAACACCAATATATACACAAGAGGGTGTACGACTAATGACAGAGGATGAAGATAGAAGTGATGGTAGTACAGAAGCAACATTAGATTACGATACAGTAAGTAACTCAGATAATATACAAATTGAAACAGATGCGGATGCAATATTAGACTTTAGTGATGGAGATCCGTTCAGTGAAGGTGGGACCTTTTAATGTTAGGACATAATTTTTATCATCAACACATACGTAAATATGTAATTGTTTTTGGAACACTGTTCAATGATGTCATAGTACAGAGGAAAGATGCTAACGGCAACATCTTGCAAGACATTAAAGTACCATTAGCATATGCACCTAGAGAGAAAGCATTAGCAAGAATAAATGCTGATCCTGATCTTTCAAAGAAAGTTGGTATGGTATTACCACGTATGTCTTTTGAAATGACATCTATTAACTATGCTCCAGAAAGAAAATTAAATAAAATTCATAGAAATGTATCTGCATTTGCAGATGATAAAACAAAATTGTATGCAGCTTATAGTCCTGTAGCATATGATATAGGTTTTGAATTAAACATATACACAAGATACGCAGAAGACTCTACAAAAATATTAGAACAGATACTACCATTCTTTACACCAGAGTGGTCAGTAACTATGAATTTAGTTCCAGAGATGAATTGGAAGCAAGACATACCAATTGTATTGAATGGAGTATCTATGCAAGACACATACGAAGGTGACTTTGAAACTAGACGAGCATTAATTCATACAATAAACTTTACACTCAAAGGTTATCTATGGGGACCCGTAAGAAAATCTGGTATTATTAAAACTGCTAATGTTATGACACATGTGGACACATCTGCTGTATATGCAAATGAACATCCATCTAATACAGTATTTGCAAATGTCAATGTGACAGACTCCTCTCAACCAGGATACTACATACATAGTAGGACAACAACAACACCAGGTCTATTAGCAAACGGTAGTCCAACATCCAACGCATCACTTTCAGTAGGCATAGGTTCTATAGATGAAGATGATGATTACGGATACATACATAATTTTGAGGAGTGGTTCAGTGCAAACACAAGTGCCTAAAGAAGATCCAATAGCAAAATCATTAGACTTAGAACCATTAATAGATGAACCTAAACCTGTTCAAGCTGTAGTAGAGGTAGATGATACAGCGGGTCAGTCTGAAAGAGATTTAAAATATTCCAGAGAGAACTTATACCATCTTATTGAAAGAGGTAGAGATGCTTTAGATGGAATACTTGATCTGGCTAGCCAAAGTCAATCACCTAGAGCATATGAAGTAGCTGGTCAGATAATTAAAGTAGTATCAGATACCAATAGAGACTTAGTAGACCTACAGAGGAAAGCAAAGGATTTATTTGCAGAGGATGCTTTAAAAACTGGCAATGTAACTAATAATTTATTTGTAGGTAATACATCTGAGCTAACAAAATTAATAGGTGGTAGTGCTAGAAATGTTTTAAAAAGCAAGGGAAACAAAAAGCTATGATAGATGAAGCATCAATGGACTTCACACTGTTCTTAGTACCGTGGATAGCTTTATTGATATCTTTAATAGCTACCCTGTGGATAAAAGAATGGGTGACGTCTTTAGTTAAAGGTATGAAGTTTAGAATGAACAAAGCATTCAATGAAAGTGACCATGTAATATTAGACGGTAAGCCAGCTGTTATAGTTAAAGTAGGAATAACAGAAACAGTTTTTGGTGTATACTCAGATGCTGGGTACACATGGAGGTATGTTCCTAATACTAAAATAGAAAATTTAAAATTAGAAAAAATAATTAATAGAGAACTACATCTTGATTCACCTCAAGAAAAAGCTCGCAAGTTACAGGACCTAATAGACGTAGGTCAGAATGATAAAATAAATGAGAATGCCAAAGCAATAGAAAGGTTAAAGAAATAATGTTTGAGTACAATTTTAAATTAAGAAAAATCGTAGATGGGGACACAATAGATGTTGACATTGATCTAGGTTTTGGTGTATGGTTAAAGAAGCAACGTATTAGAATGATGGGTATTGACACTCCAGAGTCTAGGACATCAGATGATGAAGAAAAAGTTTATGGTCTTCTAGCTAAACAAAGACTTACTACTCTACTTGCAGATGCTAAAGTATTAAAAACATATAACGACGAGCGTGGTAAGTATGGTAGAATACTTGGTGAGGTCATTTGTTACTTTGCTGCAGAAGATCGCTGGGCTGGTTCTTCAGAAATAATGATTAGTGAAGGTCACGGTGTCGCATACCATGGTCAAAGTAAAGATGACATAGCAGAAGAGCATCTAGCTAATAGATTAAAATTAAAGGCAAGCGGACTTGTTAACAAAGAATGATATCTATCTTGGTAATCCAAGACTAAAAAAAGCTAATGTAAAGGTAGACTATACTGCTGAACAAGTGGAAGAGTTAGCTAAGTGTGCTAATGATATACATTACTTTTGTAATCAATATATGAAAATTGTTAATGTAGATGAAGGTTTAGTCAACTTCACTACATTTGATTTCCAAGAAAAAATACTTAACAGTGTACAAGGTAATCGTTTTACTATATGTAAGATGCCTAGACAGTCTGGTAAGACTACTGTTATGACTGCTCTTATATTGCATTTTGCTTTATTCAATGAATCATTTAATGTAGCTGTGCTAGCTAATAAGGCTGCAACTGCTAGAGAGATCTTACATAGAATACAATTAGGTTTTGAACATTTACCTTTTTGGATGCAGCAAGGTATAGTAGAGTGGAACAAAGGTAACATAGAACTTGAGAATGGTTCTAAGATATTAGCTGGTTCCACATCATCTGGTTCTGTTCGTGGTGGTTCATTTAATTTAATATACTTAGATGAGTTTGCATTCGTACCTGCACATCAACAAGAAGACTTCTTTGCATCAACTTATCCTACAATATCATCTGGTAATACTACGAGAGTTATGATAACATCTACTCCTAAAGGTATGAATCTATTCTATAAAATATGGACAGATGCTATTGAACACAGGAATGAGTATGAAGCTATTGAAGTTCATTGGTCTGATGTACCAGGTAGAGATGAAGAGTGGAAGAAACAAACAATAGAGAACACCAGTGTTGATCAGTTCCGACAAGAGTTTGAATGTGAGTTCATGGGTTCATCTAACACACTTATATCACCTACTAAGTTAGGGGCAATGGTATTTCATGAACCATTATATAGAGCTGAGAGTACAAAAATATTTAAAGAGCCTGAGCCAAACCATGTCTATACTATATGTGTAGATGTATCAAGAGGTGTAGGTAATGATTATTCAGCTTTTGTTGTTATGGATTGTAGCGTTGTACCGTATCAAGTAGTAGCAACATATAGAAATAATGTAATAAGTCCTATGTTATATCCTAATATTATTATTCAAGCTGCACGTAGATACAATGATGCATATTGTTTAATAGAGATAAACGACATAGGTCAACAAGTAGCTGACATATTACATCACGATTTAGAGTACGAAAATATAATGACAGCACAGTGGAGAGGTAGATCAGGACAGATAGTTAATGCTGGTTTTGGTGGAGGCACACAACAAATGGGTGTAAGAACTACTAAGCAATTGAAAAGAGTTGGGTGTTCATCATTAAAAACTATCATTGAAAACGATAAGATGGAGATAAATGACTTTGATATCCTACAAGAACTGACAGCTTTCTCTGTAAAAGGTACTAGCTTCCAAGCTGAAGAAGGTTATAATGATGACTTAGTAATGTGTTTAGTACTATTTGCATGGTTATCTAATCAAGAATACTTTAAAGAGTTAACAAACATAGACATTCGTAAGCAATTACATAGTGATAATGAGAAAGCATTAGAAGAAGACGTGCTACCATTTGGTTTTGTAAATGATGGTACCTTTAATGATAAAGAAAAGGATGAGTTCATGCACGGTGATACATTGCTGACTCATTCCGAATGGGATGATAATGATACACATGGACTGTGGTAAACTTTATTCTCGAGCCCATGGTTCTTATAAATAAATACAAGAAGTTCAAATAAATTTTGAAGATCAAAACATCCATAAGGAGAGAGAAACATGGGATTTCAAGTCAGTCCAGGCGTAAACGTCTCAGAGATAGATCTGACAGGTATTATACCTGCAGTGTCTACCACAGAAGGTGCTATAGCCGGTTGGTTCAGATGGGGGCCTGCTGAAGAGCGTAACTTAATATCTTCTGAAGAAGAGTTAGCTGCGACTTTTGGCGAACCCGATTCAACTAACTTTACTACATATTTTACAGCTGCAAATTTCTTAGGCTACGGCAATAAGTTATATGTAGCAAGAGCTATTCCAGCTGATGCATTAAATGCAACAGTACTACAAACACAAGCAACTACACCTGTAGGCGGAACAGCTTCACATTCAGATTTAATTAAAAACTCAGAACATCACGACGGTCTAACATTATCATCTACAGCTGCTCTGTCATCTTTCATAGCAAAGTATCCAGGAGCTCTAGGTAATAGTTTAAAAGTTAGTGTATGCGATAGTGCATTAGCATTTGAAAGTACATTTACTGGTGTAACAAACAGTTCAATGGATGTTAGTACATCTAATACTGGCTTTGTAGCTAACATTGCTGTAGGTAGTACTACATTACTATTCAGTCAATCAGGTACTGAATCAGGAACAGATAGTTCTGGTCAGGCAACTCACGTTATTAGAGTTGGTGCTAACTTATCTATGACTACTGCACAAACAGTATTCACAGTTGGTGACCAAGTACGTTTAGGTAACTCATCTATTGGTTATCAAACAGTTAAGATTACAGCAAAGAGTGCTGTACAAGCTGGAGCAACATATTCTACAGATACAACATTCTTAGCTAACGTATCATTTACTATAGATCAAAAATTCAGACTATCAAGTAACTGGAGTTGTAACAATAGTGTTGGTGATAGTATTAACTCAGGTGGTATTACACGTTTCTGGGAATATAAAGATAATGTGGATAAAGCTCCAAGTCAATCTGAATATTCTAATAACGTAGCAAACAATACTGCTAATGATGAATTACATATAGTTGTAACAGATGAAGATGGAGATATCACAGGTCTTAAAGGTAGTATCTTAGAAGTATATGAAGGTCTTTCAAGAGCTTCTGATGCTAAGAACGAAAGTGGTGAATCAATTTACTACAAAGATGTTATCGATAACCAATCTAATTGGTTGTGGATAGGTGGTACTGAAATTAGAGCAACATCTAATGTTAATACTGCTGCACAAACATATTCTAATACAGGTGCACTCTTAAACAATTATGTTAACGCTGTAATACCATTTACATCATCCTTTAAAGTTGGTTCAGATGGTACTAATCCAAATGAAACTTCAATTGCAATAGGACAATTAGCAACAGCTGTTGACCTATTCAAGAATCCAGCGGATGTTGATGTATCATTAATACTTTCTGGTTTATCCAGAGGTGGTACTAATGGTGAACAATGGCCAAATTATCTAATAGATAATATTGCTGATGTTAGAAAAGACTGCGTAGTATTCTGCTCACCTGAAAAGGCTGATGTAGTAAACAATCAAGGTGGAGAATCAAATGATGTTACAACATTTGCAGACTCATTAACACCAAGTTCATATGCAGTTATGGATAGTGGATGGAAATATCAATACGATAAGTATAATGATGTTTACAGATACATTCCATTGAATGGAGACACTGCTGGTCTTTGTGTAAGAACAGATGATTTAAGAGACCCATGGTTCAGTCCTGCAGGATATAATAGAGGTGTGATGAAGAATGTAATCAAACTTCCATACAATCCAGATAGAGCAGATAGAGATATACTTTACAAAGCTAAAGTTAATCCTGTTATAACTCAACCAGGTCAAGGAACATTGCTATTTGGTGATAAAACACTACTAGCAAAACCAAGTGCGTTTGATAGAATCAATGTAAGAAGATTATTCATTGTTCTAGAAAAAGCAATATCAACAGCAGCCAAGTATACTCTATTTGAATTTAATGATGAGTTCACTAGAGCACAGTTCCGTAATATGGTAGAACCATTCTTACGAGATATACAAGGCAGAAGAGGTATACATGACTTTAGAGTTGTATGTGACGAAACAAATAACACTGGAGAAGTAATTGACAGTAACAGGTTCGTAGGAGATATCTACATTAAGCCTGCTAGAGCAATTAACTTTATACAGTTAAACTTTGTAGCGGTTCGTACAGGAGTTGAATTCTCTGAAGTAGTCGGCAAATTCTAATATAAATAGTTAGGTAAAAAGGAGAAAGCATAATGGCTTTTAATATTAACGAAATCAAATCCCAACTAGCATTAGGAGGCGCACGTCCGTCACTCTTTCAAGTGACATTGACTAACCCTGTAAATGCTGCTGCGGATTTAAAATTTCCATTTATGTGTAGGGCTGCGCAAATGCCAGCCTCAACACTTGGAATGATTG
>Ga0209279_10000405_pt1 | contig 28634 bp, 27 predicted proteins | sample CoawatmetaG00DNA_3_FD_187508 | JGI IMG/M metagenome (GOLD analysis project Ga0209279, IMG submission 187508) | Marine microbial communities from the West Antarctic Peninsula - Coastal water metaG006-DNA (SPAdes) (version 2) | ecosystem: Environmental > Aquatic > Marine > Coastal ...
GCGAATTTGGCATCCGCCGCGCGGTCTTGCCCCGTGTTCTGTCATTGGATCAGGTGAAAATGGTCGCCGAGCAGAGCCCAGTGGATCTCGAGGTATTCGGTTTTGGCAGTCTCTGCATTATGGCGGAAGGCCGCTGTCACCTGTCCAGCTACGTTACCGATCAGTCACCGAATAATAGCGGCGTCTGTTCTCCAGCTAAGGATGTGCGCTGGACTCAGACTGAGGAGCATTTGGAATCACGACTCAATAATGTCTTGATTGATCGTTATAAGGCAGGAGAAACAGCAGGCTATCCAACCCTTTGCAAAGGCCGCTTCGCTGTCGCAGATAATGTTTTTCACGCCCTTGAAGAGCCGGTTAGCTTAAATACCCTAGACCTTATTCCTCGATTATCTGCTGCCGGCATCAAGGCGATCAAGCTTGAGGGGCGCCAGCGCAGTCCAGCCTATGTGGCACAGATAGTCTCGGTGTGGCGCAGTGCCCTTGATAGTTTTGCCCAAGACCCAGACGGCTTTTCACCCAAGACTGAATGGATGCAAAAGCTAGCCGATGTTTCAGAAGGATCACAAACCACTCTGGGTGCCTATCACCGCGCCTGGCAATAAACACAAGAGAAAAGTCACTCTATGAAAATTTCAGTGGGTCCAATTTATTACTACTGGCCCCGACAACAGGTTATGGACTTCTATCAATAGATAATTCAGACCCCAGTGGATGTGATTTATCTAGGTGAAACCGTATGCGCCAAACGTCGTGAACTGCGCAGTGGCGATTGGCTGGAACTTGCCGAGCAGCTCTGTGACTCCGGCAAACAAATTGTGCTCTCCACTCTGGCACTGATTGAATCCCGCGCCGATATAGCCGCTTTAAAAAAAATCTGCAGCCAAAGCCCCTGTTTGGTCGAAGCCAATGATATGTCAGCGGTACAGGTTCTCGCCGACAATAATCTGCCCTTTGTGGCTGGCCCATCGATCAATATTTATAATGCCCAAACATTGCAGGTTCTCTATCAGAAAGGCATGCAGCGCTGGGTGATGCCAGTGGAGATTATGCGTCAAAGCCTCGACGAAATTTTGCAACAGGCGACCTCGATGGGCTTTGCCGACAAAATCGAAACCGAGGTCTTTAGCTATGGAAAATTACCCCTGGCCTACTCTGCACGGTGTTTTACGGCGCGGGCAAAAAACCTCACCAAAGATGGCTGCCAGCTGAGCTGTATTGACTATCCCGATGGCTTATCACTGCATAGTCAGGAGCTTCAAGTGCATGGAGAAACGCCACAACTATTGACGATTAATGGCATTCAGACTCAGTCCGGACAGTGCTATAACCTGCTCGATCAATTTCCGGTTATGCATAAGATTGGCGTCGATATTATGCGTATTAGCCCACAGACCCGAGGCACGAAAAATCTAATTAATCAGCTATCCAAGTATATTTCAGGAGCACCAATCAACAGCCCACTCAAACTGATCTCACAAGAGCAGTGCAATGGTTATTGGTATGGAGCGCCGGGCATGGATAACTGCACATGAATAAAGAGCTTAGAGCCGACTAAACAAATAAATCAATAAAACAAAACTCAAGAACCAAAATCCTGAAAGCAATTTCCACAATGTAAGACTGCTGGCATTCTTTTCAATGACAGGATCGCTCTGCAGAAAAACCGGGTTGGGCTGGGTTAGATCCCGCAGCAATTCATCAATCGTCTGATAGCGCTCCTGTAAATCAAAGGCCACACCTTTTTGCAGGGCCGCGTCAAACCAAACCGGTATCTGGGCATTGTGCTGAGCGGCGTTGATATAGCGCAGGCGGTCATAGTCGAAGGCATCGCGGCACTCTTCTATGCTTTCACCATAGGGTAACTGGCCAGTAAATATTTCATAGACAATGGTGGCCAGAGCATAGACATCGCCCTGAATGCCGGGGTTTTTGCCGAGCAGATAGAGCGGGTCAGAATAGCTCGCAGTGCCCAGCGCACCTTCATGAACCAGGGGCCGCTGTAACTCCGCCAGACCCGCCACATACACCGAACCAAAATCGACAACCAACGCCTGAGGCTTACCCGCAGCAATACTGCTGTTCGTCAGCATAATATTGGCCGGTTTTAAATCCTGATGAATGGCTTCATTGTCGTGGAAGGCTTTCAGCCCCTCTGCGATCTGTTTGACCAATGCAATACTGAGTTTAGGAATCGCCGGCTGATGCTCCGTGATCCAGCGGTCGAGGCCTATACCGTCGACATATTCCATCAGGTAATAGAGCGCCGTGCGCCGACGCTGCTGTTGAATCACTCTGACCACATAGGGTGAATGGATACGCCGCCCGATCCACTCCTCTTGAATAAAACGGTCTATAGCGCTGAGATCTTCTTCCATATTACGCGAGGGGGTTTTCATCACGCAGAGACTTCGACTTGCTTCATCTTCCACCAAATAGAGCTGACTGCGGCTTGAGGCAAACAGCTCTTTTACCACCCAATAACCATCGAGTTTCATGCCCGGAGCTAGATCCGGAGGAAACGGCAGGCGTGTCAGCTCGGCGCTGTAATCTTCTAGGTTGCTCTCCGGCAGATGATTCACCAGGGCGACCAGCGCACTGAGGTTGTCATCGCTGCCTGCGGCCATTGCGGCACTGTGCATGGCGATACTTATATCAGATGCCTTAGAGCCTTTAGAGAGCAACTGCTGCAGTTCTGGGGCGGCAATAAAGTCATGCACTCCGTCGCTGGTAAGCAGCAGGCGATCGCCGGGGATAAGCTCCCTGTGGCCATAATCCAGATTTAACAGACTGTCCATGCCAATGGCTCGCGACAGGCAGGTGCGGTTTTCATCTATGGTCGCCACATGATCTGTAGTCAGCTGAATCAGCTCCCCGTCCCGCAGCAGATAGATGCGGCTGTCGCCCACATGGAAAAAATGCAGGGTGCGGCTTTTGATCACCAGGGCGCTAAAGGTGCTGAGATAGCCCTTGGTGGTGGTGACAAATTCATGGCTCTTGCGAAACAGCCGCAGGTTGATGGTTGAGAGCACTTTTTCGCCACTGCCAGCCACCGACCAGGTATCCGGTGTCTGGTAATACTCCTCGAGAAAGCGTGCCACTGCGGTGCGACTGGCTTCGCGCCCCGCTTCAGCGGTGGACACACCATCTGCAAGGGCCAGCGCTATGCCCTTATTCTCGAGGGCATAGCTCTCCTTGGGCTGCTCAAAGCCAACCGTATCTTCATTGATTGGCTTAACGCCAGCCTCACAGAAGCTGGCGATATCCAATTGCGCTTGGGTCATTATTACCTCTTAGAGAAGATCGGCTTTAGATAAGATCCAGCTTAGCCAACATCGATCATATGCACAGTGCCATCCGGGAGGATTTCAGATATTTGCCCCCTGGGCTCTTCTAACAGCATAGCTATAGCAAAGACGATCAGTGCCGAGGCCCCAATCAGCATAAAGAAAGTACTGTAATCGACAAAGCTGAGGATGGTCAGATAGGTCACTGCGCCCACATTGCCATAGGCACCGGTCATGCCCGCGATCTGCCCAGTCATACGACGTTTAATCAGCGGCACAATAGCAAACACTGCGCCCTCCCCAGCCTGAACAAAGAATGAGCAGATCATGGTTGAGATCACCGCCGCGGGAATCCACCAGCTGCTATCGATCTGGGACAGCAGTGCATAACCCAAACCGAGACCGCCGATCAGCACTAACAGGGATTTGCGGCGGCCAAAATAATCGGAAAACCAGCCACCGGTAGGACGCGCCACCAGATTCATAAAGGCAAACCCAGAGGCCAGCAGGCCCGCTTTAACCGGGTCCAAACTATCAAAGGTTTCGAGAAAAAACAGTGGCAACATGGACACCACCGCCAGCTCAGAACCAAAGGTCACAAAGTAGGCCCAATTGAGAATCGCCACCTGTTTAAATTGGTATCTGTCCTGCTCAGGCACCCCCTTGGCGAGATGTTCCCGATTCACCTGCCAGATTTTGTGAGTCTGATAGATAAACAGCACCACCAATACGGCCCAGATTGAATACATCGCACTGCTGCCGATAAGCGCCACCCCCGTGGGGGAGAGCTTCCATGACAACACCCCCAGAGCGATATACATAGGAATATTCATCAGCAGATAGAGATAAAGATCCCGGCGACTGGTGACTTCCAGGCCACCGGATTTCTTCGGTTTAAAATAGGTGGATCCCTTGGGCGTGTTGCGCGCCACACGGTAGTAAAAAATACCGTATAAACCGGCTACAACACCAGTGGTAGCAATGGCATAACGCCAGCCATCCTCACCGCCATAGAGGAGCGCCAGAGTCGGCAGCAACATGGCCGAAGCGGCGGAGCCAAAGTTGCCCCAGCCGCCATAAATCCCCTCGGCGATACCCACTGACTTATGGGGAAACCATTCCCCCACCATGCGGATGCCAATAACAAATCCCGCGCCGACAAAACCCATCAGAAAACGCAGCAGTGCCAGCTGCTGATAGTTCTGGGAAAAGGCAAAGCCCAGACAGATAAAGCCTGAGGTCACCAGCAGCGCGCTATAGACTTTTCGAGGCCCTATCTTGTCCACTAGAATGCCGATCAAGATACGCGCCGGAATGGTCAGGGCGACGTTCAAAATCATCAGCGCCTTGACCTGCTGAGAACTTAAATCAAAGGCCTCCTTCATAAACGCCAAGAGAGGCGCATGGTTAAACCACACCATAAAGGTGAGGAAAAAGGCAAACCAGGTTACATGTAGGGTTTTAATTTTCGGGTCGCTGATTGCAAATAAATTGATTCGATCACTAATAGCCATAGGGCCTCCGCCAAGCCTGATAAGACAACTTCTCTAGTCTTGAACGATTGGCTACCAAAGCCTTTGATATGCATCAAAGGCAATCGCCCCGAATTATCTCGCCAAGCCATGCTCTAACCCTATAGAGCTGCCATAACAGCGCCAGACTATCTGCCGCTGCCGGCCTAATAGCTCTTTGTGGGTAGCGATGATCGAGCAGTGAACTTATGGGAGGTAAGGGCTTAGATTTGCAACACTTCTGACGTTCTATACTCAAACCCAGAAGCTCTTTATGAGGTGATATAAGAGGTGTTATAAAAAATAAAGTGGATGGTTATAAAGTGGACAGCAATAAAGTGAACAGCAACCCATCAATCCCCGGCGCCAGTCGAGCACTGTCCATGGCGACCTTTGCCTTCGCGGCTAACTTTGCCGTATGGGTTCTCTATGCAGTGATCGGTCTGGAACTGCAACAAAGCCTGCAGTTGAGTGCCACTGAGCTTGGACTATTCTTTGCCTCGCCCATGCTTACAGGTGCCCTAGCACGGATGCCCATGGGTATTCTTGCAGATCGCTACAATCCTAAACATCTGTTTACCCTGCAGATGCTTGCCGTTGTTCCCGCCTTACTGTTACTTCCCCTAGTGGAGAGTCTCGATCAGTACCTTTGGCTGGGACTGTGGCTGGGTCTCAGCGGTGCATCCTTTACCATTGGTGTTCGCTATGTCTGTGCCTGGTACAGTCGCGATACACAGGGCACGGCGATGGGTATCTTTGGGGCTGGCAATGCCGGTGCGGCGATTACCCTAGCCATAGCACCATTGATTATTCAGCACTGGGGTTGGAACAGTTTGGGTCCAAGCTATGCCGTTGGACTGTTAGTGGTGGCGCTGCTGTTTGCCTGGCTGGCTCCCTCTCCTCGCTCATCTACTAAAAGCGCTGGTAATAAAAGCTCTGTCAATAACAGCCCCCTTAGTCAACAACCCCTATCCGTCAGCTCTTACCTAAAAGAGATTGGTGAGCTAAAAGTCTGGCGCTTTGGCCTCTACTACTATTTTGTCTTTGGTAGTTTTTTAGCCCTGATCATGTGGCTGCCCCAGTACTACGTGAATGCTTACAACCTGAGCATTCAGCAGGCTATGGCCTTCACATTATTTTTTGTTGCCACCTCCAGTATGGTGCGCGCTGTGGGAGGCTGGTTTGCCGATCGCTACGGTGGCCGTGCCGTCAATTGGACTGTGTTCTGGATCTGTCTGGTCTGTCTGTTCTTTCTCAGTTACCCCCCTACAACAATGACCATCCATGGCGTCAGCAGCGATGTTCATCTGGATATTGAAATCAACCTTTGGCTGTTTAGCGGATTGATTTTTATTATTGGTATTGCCCAGGGCTTTGGTCGGGCCAGTGTCTACAAGACCATCTATGACTATTACCCCAATCAAATGGGCAGTGTCGGCGGTTTTGTCGCCGCTATAGGGGCTCTGGGTGGCTGCACTCTGCCAATCGCCTTTGGACTGGTGGTCGACATCATGGAGATTTATAGCGCCTATTTTATGCTGCTCTACGCAGTGCTCGCGGTTTGTATGACGACCATGTTCTTCGCTAATAAGGCGGATCGTTTACGCCAGCGTATCAACCATGCCCAGAGCCATAATTTTCTTGACTAGGCTTAGTCGCTATAAACACTCTCAATACTCTCCACCTAAACTAACCCAAGCTAACCCAAGCTAACCCAAGCTAACCCATAGTATAGATAGAGCAACTACCCCGAAAAAAGTAAACCAGATTCAGTGGGGGTAACCGCTATTTTAGTTTGATCAAGATCAAGTCATCCCATCAGAAAGCGCCCTACTCTGCTGTTGTCGATAAGCGCTTAGCAAGCGTTTTAACTCAGCTTTTTTTAACTCAGCTTTTTTTAACTAACCTAGTTTTAACTAACCTAGTTTTAACTAACTAATTTCTGATGAAAGGACATTATCATGGCCACATTTAAGCACCTTGCTCCCGCCACCCCTCTTATTGCTGGGATTATGCTGGCATCCGGACTTGCTATGGGCGCCGAGGGCAGCAGCGATTACCAAGCTAATAGTTACAAGACCGACAACAGCAATACAAGCGCACACCAAAGCATCGCCTCAGCCATCAAAGGTGGCAGCGCTAAGCTCGACTTTAGACTGCGCCATGAAGAAGTCGATATCGACAACATCAGCGAAGACGAAGCCAGGGCACTAACCCTGAGGACTCGTCTTAACTACACCACTGGACGCTATCAAGGCCTAGGTGCCACCCTCGAGATGGACAATATTACCGAGATCAACGGCGACAACTACCCCACCAGTCCAGCATTGAAAAACTCGGGTAACTTCCCCGGCAAAGCGATTATTGCCGACCCCGAAGGCACGGAAATTAACCAGGCCTATATCAGCTACAAACAGGGAGAAACTGAAGGCAAATACGGCCGTCAGCGTATCAACTTAGACAACCAGCGCTTTATCGGTGGCGTCGGCTTCCGTCAAAACGAACAGACCTATGACGCCTTTTCCATAGTCCATAGGATTGCCGCGGCAGATACCAAGCTGTACTACGCCCATGTCAATAATGTAAACCGTATCTTTGGTGAAGACGACCCAGCCCTTAGTGACACCGACAGCAGCACCGAGATCCTCAATATCAACTACAGCGGCTTTAATGCCGGCGATCTTGTCTTCTATAGCTACCTGCTAGATCAAAAGCTTAGCGACACCCAGCTCGACACCTATGGCCTGCGCTTTAGCGGCAAGAGCCAGGGACTAGGTTATCAAGCTGAATATGCCACCCAGGAGCGCGAACTTGCCAATGGCAGTGAAGCGGACGCGGATTATATTTTTCTCGAGGGTAGTGTCGACTTGGCTGGCGCGACCTTTGCTCTGGGATTTGAAAACCTACAGAGCGATGAAGGTGACTTTGGCTTCTCTACACCACTGGCGACTGGGCATAAGTTTCAAGGCTGGGCGGACCAGTTTCTGAACACGCCAAATGAAGGACTTCAAGATATTTATTTCTCGGTTGGCGCAAAGTTCGATGGCATAAAGCTACTCGCCATTTACCACGACTTCACCTCCGACGAAGACAATCTCAGCGGCGATGATGATCTGGGCAGTGAAATAGGTTTTCTAGCATTAAAGAAAATCGGCGACTACAAGGTGAGTGTGAAATACGCCACCTATGACGCTGGTGATAGCTCCTTTAACAAAAGTGATACAGAGAAGCTTTGGTTGACGGTTAGTGGGGCTTTTTAAAGGCCCTAGCATCAAAAAGTGTTTGTCACCGTGAACGTAGCCGAAGGGTCTCATGCCGACTGGCAGAGATCCTTCGGTTCACTTCGTTCTCTCAGGATGACAGTGTTGGGAAAAGCGTTTTATTTCGGCAGTTAAACCAAAGGCCATTTTATAACCACAGAGTGATCTCGAACCCAGGTGAGAGATCTCTTAAATGAGCCTTCTGTACTAGATGCTGATGGGTAATATTGAGAGTCGACGGCAGGATTTGCCTATAGTGCACTACAACAGCTCCATACCCACATTCACTGCTCGCTTATCGAAGGTGACCACCCGACTACAGCCCTCTTGCTCCGACAAAATGGTAATCAGCGCATCACTAAAATCAGCGTTACCATTGGCGAAACGTCTCATGGCCATATAGACTTTATCTGCCTTTTCAACCACCAATTGTCTGGTGGTCAACAGAGCATGCAGCACATCCAGAACAGCCTCTTTCGACTGGTCATAGCAAGATTCAAGGACCCATACGACTTCAACCAAAGTGATCGCTGTAATATAACCTGGATTTTGCGCGCTAAGCTCATCTTCGATTAAAGCGTTTACTTTGGCTGACTGTTTTTTATCATCCTGAGTCAGATAGCGCAACAGAACATTAGCGTCCAAGCCGATCAACTCTGTCCAGCCTTAGCCCTTATGGACTGGTTCATCTCATCAATGCTGACGGTTCGCTTAGCTTTGATCATTCCCCGCATTTGGCCCACTTCTTGAGTGACGGCCACCACCTCAAAACGATCATCCGCCGTCCGCACAAATTCGACGCGATCACCGGCCACGACGTTGAAGGCCGACCTGATGGTAGAAGGTATTGTGATTTGTCCTTTGCTGGTAACGGTTGCTGTGGACATGGTATTGCACTCCTTTAGAATCCTTACTTAAAGTAAGGTGGCAGGAGACCGGAATTAAGTCCAATCAAAGTTTATCCCGGGGCCATCCTTGGCCCTCAGCCTTTAATCGGCTTCGCTTTATTTCGGCAACACAACAAGCCCTTCATTAGGGTTCATCTTACCCACAACAACAGCCGCATAAACCTCAGCAAAAGCGCCAAAATCAGGCACGGTCTCTACCGTCATCCAACCTGCACTCTGCTCCATACGCGCCTGGGTGAAGGCACCAGCCTGCTGATTAAACCCGTCCTGACCCCAGTCTCCCACGCGCTTTTGAACATGCGACGGAGCAAAGAAAAAGCTGCTGCGCTGACGATTGATTTTGGCTGCCTGGGGATCATTATCACTGAGGGTTTCCCAGTGAGTCATACCGACACTGATGCAATTGAGCAGGTTGTCAGCCAAGGCTTCATGTAAGGTCCCTAAAACACTACGATTACCGCTCATATCGACCATTACAGTGGGCTTACTTCCATCCATATTACCCAACTGGTCATAACAAATAATCTCATCGTAACAACCCAGAGAGGCGACGAAATCATAATTGGTTTTCGACGTAACACCGACAACTGTCGGGCTGTCTTTTGCATCGGCTAAACCCTGAGCCAGACCTATAGCGGTCTTACTCGATGCACTCAAAATAACCACCTGAGAGGCACCGTGATAGTTTTCAGACTGCAAAGCATCGCAGAGGCAGAATGAGGTGACATGCAGAGGATTTAGCAGAGAGCGAACATTGTCAGTCGAGGCGTCATAATTTGCTTCACCAGACATTAGCAGATAATTGTTGTACACCGCTGGCAGCTCTGCCCGATGAGCTGCACCGTCCATAAAGCGCTGAGGGGATACTTTGATCGGCGACATAACAAGAAAGTCGGCAGGTGGAAAGTAGCCATAAAGCCTCTCGCCCAAAGCTAGACCATCAACCTTAGACGCAGTAACTTCGGCGAAACCCCAGACTGGCAGACAGCCCCAGTCACCGCTCTCATTGTCTGTTGCAGGGAAGAATTTCCAGTAGCCGATGGTATCGCCAGCGGCACCATAGGTGACATTGTTAGCGGTAAAGGCAAAGCGTTCAATCTCCACCAGAATATCGCCGGCTTTTAAATCGGCTAGAGCTTGAGCCTTATCAGTCTCAACTAGGCGTGATCGGGTTAGGTCTTTTTTGTAGGTTTGAAATTCACTCATGCTTTGGCACCTTGGGATGTCTTTTTATTGGATAGCTTTGAATTAGAGAGCTCTTCATCAGATAGCTTTGAATTGGACAGCTTTGAATTAGATAGCTCTTTATCAGCCAGCTCTACATTGAACTGTTGTAACTTGTTGATAGCAGGCATTGCGTTGTTTTGAATACGTTGCAAAATACCCATTTTTTCCATGTCGCTTTTATCAGCACTACTGATCAACTTGGTAAACCCATCCAGTCGATTCTCTCGCACCCAAAGTCGCAGTGTCTTATCCAGAGACCAATTAAATTGATTCATCATCATCGCCAATGTCATGGGGATAAAATCCACATCATGGTTTGGCGGTGGCACCAGAGCACAGAGACGGTTCTTCTCCGCGTCGCTGTCATAGTTAACCTCAACATGGGCTGCCATGGAGGCACTAAAGGCTGGCTGATAAGCGCGTATCATCTGCGGTGTAATACAGTCGCCATCAAAGACAGGGCGCGGCGCTTTGTGAGCAAAAGATCGTTCCAGACTCGCCGAGCAATCAACATGAATATGGGCTGGAGTGGTTGGAATTTCACCCTCGGCCAAAACAATATGGTCTCTTTCAATCGCACTCACTTGGCCCATACGGACAATATTCTTAATCCGCTGCAACTGCTCAATCTCAGGCTTGCTGATGGTGGCAGCATGGAACATAGTTGGCCGCACGGCTTTATCTAAGCGCAGCAGATAGCCGCCCTCTTCAAGACGATCAAACATATCCTCAATCGAAGTGGCCGCCCCAATCGCCTCATACTGCGCGGCGATAGACCCCACAGACTTGTGGAAGAACTCATGTGTCGGCTGAGTATTGGCGCGATCGAGCAGCCAGGCATCACGAGATCGAATCCAAGTAACATCATCAGGGTCAACCCCACGCTCGAGTAACCATAGGCAGGCGTCTATGCCCGTCTTACCGCCGCCAATAACCACATAGCCGGCAGGTTTTTCAGTGATTTTGGGTAAATCATTAAGCGGCATAAATTGCGCTTCGGCCGCTACGCTAAAGTTCGGTGTATGAGTAGAGGGCACCGCAATGGTCAAGAACGTCGCATCGACCAATTTCTCGTAGTCCACCGAATGCTTTTCGCCGGTTAACTTAGAAGTGAACTGACCATCCCCTTCATATTCACACATGGGAAAGTATTGAACTCTACCGCTGGCTAAAAATCGCTGGCGCATCACATCATCGAAATAGGCACAGATCTCGTCACCTGTGGCGAGGTCACCCATGCCCTTATTTAAACCAATCTGATCTATCTCTCCGCGGCTGAGCTCCTTTGAGCTAACACCAAAAAATGATGAGGGCTGGTGCAGGGTGACAAAGGGATAGGCCATATTCCAGTGACCGCCTGGCTTAGCATAACGATCGACAATAATGATATTGGCGTCGGTCTCGGTAAACAGCGTGTCCGCGAAGGCCATGCCGACTAGGCCGCTGCCAACAATGAGATAATCTGTCTTTAGTGATTTGCCCACCCTATACTCCTTTATTATTATTTTAAGTCCACCAGCAGCCTATTAAATGCGCCTTGCCCGCCAGGCTTTGATGGTATCCTCTTCTCATTAACTTACCAATAGACTGGCCGGTAAGATACGACTTAAATCAGCATAAGTAATATTATTATCCGATCTAGAGAGATAACTATGCGCTATACACTTTTTTCCACGCCGCTGCTCACTCCAGCACTGCGAGTTCTGTCTAAAATTATCTTGAAAATTATTCGCTGGCGGGTCGATGGCTCACTGCCCGTAGATCAAAAAAAGTATGTGCTTATAGTTGCACCGCACACCTCAAACTGGGATTTTTTCCTGTTTGTGCTTACAGTCTCTGTGCTGCGTCTGCAGCCTAGTGTGCTGATTAAGGATACGATATTTATCGGACCTCTGGGTTGGTTCCTGCGCTACTGTGGTGCCATTCCGGTGAATCGTAGGCAAGCAGGATCTCTGGTGACGTACATATCAGGTATCTATGAAGAGCGTGAGGAGTTTGTGTTGATTATTACTCCGGAGGGGACGCGCAGTCCTAATGCGAATTGGAAGCGTGGATTTCACCATGTCGCCAGGGCCGCAGAGGTGCCGATTTTGGTGGTCTATGTGGACAGTGCTGTACGCACTATCGGTATTGAGGGGCTGATGGAACCCAGTGAAGATGTCGACGGGGATATACAGAAATTGAAGACTTTCTTTGATGGGAAAAAGGGGCTTAAGCCTGGGAATTATGCTTCTTAAGGCGAACGGTTAGGCCCTCGAGTCAAAAGGCCATCCGCCCCCAACTTGTCATCCTGAGCGTAGCCGAAGGGTCTCTTTGGCGTAGGGTCTGGCTAGAGTGCAATGCTGACAGCCGATCTTGCTTCATGGCGTAAGAAAGACGTACAGATCGAATTTAAACCGGCCATTTAGGCCATCAAGAGGTGCTTTTGTTGAATAAAGCCCGAGGTTCAGCCTTGGTAACCCCTGCAAGCGAGCCAGAAGGGCTCGCCCCTAGCATCTCTAACACCCATCCCAAAAAGCCAATAATCTTGGAAAGGGAAAAAATCGCTGCCTTGCTTCCCTAACGCCCGCCTCAACTGCGTAGCAAGCTGGCGTTTTTTGTGCAGCTTTTTGCACAAAAAATGACAGTTTGTGAAGTCAGATTGCAGGCGCTTGTTAGTGCTTATGTTTGGGTGATGCTCGCACCACCAGTCATTGTGATAGAGCAGCCTTCACCAAGCTCGATTGACGTGCCTTTGCTTTTCATACTCGTATTGCCTCCGATAACAGTTTGGCCTGAGGATCCAGCACTGCCACCGGTTACTAATACTTCAGATTTTATTGTCGTACCTGCAATTTTCACTGTTCCGTGCGCGTGATCAAAGCGAATACCACGTAATGCTTCAAGTAAGCCACCGTCGATGGTTATAGTTCCCTGATCTGCATCAGCGTCAATCACACCTACAGCTTCTTTAAATATCGCTTCTACATCAGCGCTTGTTTTTGCCGCCTTAATTTTAGTTTCTAATTCAGGCTTTACTGCTATTGCAGATGTAAAAAGATGCTTTACGGCATCAGTTGAGAAATTTGCCAATATTCCTGAAGCAATTCCTGTGATGATTGAAAGTGCAATTGGATCCATAATTTCTCCGTAACTTGATTAATTTAGAGCACTAACGCCCTGCTCAGCGGCGAGTTGAACTGGCGTTTTCTGTGCGGATTTTTACACAAGAAGTGACAGTTTGACGGGTCCGATGCAGCAACTTGTTATGCTTTGGCTAGTTGATTGCATATTTTAGGGGCAGCTGCGTATAGACACGTATAGTGCGACAATCCTTGCATTGTCTCAAGGGTTGTCGTCCCTGAAATATTATCTTTAAGATAATTTGCCATATCGATAGGAGACCAATTGTCACTAGCACCATGCCAAATATGGGTATTAACGTTGCATTTGAGGGCGGACTCTTTCCAAGGGCTCACATATTGATTAATTTCTCTTATATAGCCCTTCACATTAATTTTGAAACAATGGGTTAAAAGAGGAGTAGCGTAGCCTATAAATGCTGAAGTTTTAGATAAATCTTTATCTTTACCTGCTGCACTAGCAAATAACATTTTGAATAATACACTGGGAAGTAACTTAGCCAGTAAAGCTTGCCAATAAGATAGCAGAGTAAATGCAGTTGAATGCTTCATTGCCATCAAAAATACCATCTTTCCGGCCATGCCATCAAGAAAGCTTGCAGCATCAAGTGGTGCAGCCGCGGATATAAGGTGAATATTACGAATTTTACCTTGTAAATAAAGACTAGTTTCAATCGCCGCATGACATCCAATGGAGAAACCAATTAGATCAACTTGCTGACCATTAGCTTTATCTATAATCGCATCTGCCAGTTTTTGATAATAATCCTGATTTTTTAGCGATGAGTTAATAGAAAAACGATCATAACAAACTATATTTAAATCGTTTTCTTTAGCAAATCTGTCAAATATTGCGCACTCTTCAGGAGCTCCGGGTGCACCATGAAAATAAATAACAGTTTTACCTTCTGAATTCCCATACTCAACTGATTTCAATTCATTCTCCTAGGCATAACGCTTACAGCATGGGTAAAAAACCAGAGCGTAGCGCCGGTTTTTTGTCCTATGCCTTTGATTGTTAGGCATTTTCTAGCAGTGCTCCAGCGCTAGTCGCCAGCTTCGACTTCATTGAAGCCACTATTTTAGTAGTGGCTTTTGACAACTCCTGAGCAGTAACAGCGGACTCGACTAAGAATTGCTTTGATTTATTCTCTTCCAGGATGTGTTTGCAAACATGTTCATAGATGAAGTTGGTTTGCTTTTTGATATATTCATGGTCGTGTTTCAATTCGGGGACGTAGAAGTCAATAAGCATGCTAACTTTTTCGGTAGGCATTTGATTCCTTATCTGTTTGGGGTCAAATTTGGAATTCATTGCAGCCTCTGTGACTATTTGCAGCACCATGCTATTTATACAACCATTTAGCTGGGCTAATAACTCATGTAGCTCCTCATACTTTGCAAGCAGCAGCTCACGTTTTTCCTTAGTAAGATCATGCTTTCGCTGCTCACTGCTTAAAAACCAAGTCACATAGCCGCCGAGAATCACGCCTAATACTGTTCCTATTATTCCCATCCAGTCTTCCATAATATGATGTTTCGTCGGTTTTAGTGCTTAACGCCGCTATAAAAGGCGCGCGTTAGCGCGTCCAGTGGAGGCCGTTTTTTGGCCGGAACGATTTTTGATAGCTTTGTTAGGTTTTTGTGCCACAACTTGAAAAATATGCCAATTATGCGTGACTCCTTGAGATGTTTTACCTGTGGATTTATGCCCGTTAAAACGCAGCACTTCAAAATCTTTAAAGAGCGCTATGACTTCAGCCTCATCAAAGGCCGTTACGGCTGGCCAAAAAGCACTTGGGTTATCACCGGGTACAGCCATAGTATCTTCCCTACCTAGAAACGACCCGCAGAAGATTCCATTTGGGAGTAGGCAATCATAAATATTTGACCAAACATCATTGAACTCAGAAATGGGACAAAAGAACAAACTAGCATCAGCCACTACCAACGATGCTTGAGGGTAGTCGAATTCGGTAAACGATGCTCTAGATAAAACCACATTGTCAATTTCACTAAACCGAGATTGACACCTTGATATTGATTCTTTCTCGACATCGAAACCATGAACTGTGAACCCATTTCGTACCAAGTAATCAATATCAGCTCCAGCACCACAACCACAATCGATAGCAATTTTAGGTTCGCTTACGATGTTGGCGGAAAATACTAAATCTTCTCGGATGCCACGTGATTCCGTTGCATCAAAATACTTGGCGATCTCTTCGCTTGACATGATTAAAACCTAACAGCTTATTCAAGAGCCCACGGCCTTCTATTACTTTGGCACCCTATTTGGGATTCAAGTAATACGACCATAAGCATTAACTTCTCATAATTCAGAGGCGTAAGAGTAATTAGACAGATGTGAGTTTTGTAAAAAAGAGCCAATCCGCTGCCTGTATGTTCATTCCATTACCTAAGATCATATATAGTTAGCTATTAAAATCAATACGTTAGAGCTTTATTTCTAAAATAAAGGGAAAGCGGCCCCATTATTTGGGTTGAGTTTGACAGTCTCCCAAAACCCGACCATACTGTATAAAAGAACAGTGCAGGTTTACTCATGGATGATATACGTCATAAATTAAAAACTAAACCAACTCGATTTCTCGACCAACTTCGCTTACATATTCGACAACAAGGTTTAGCCTATAAAACCGAGCAAACCTATGTTTATTGGGTTAAACGATTTATCTATTTTCATAACAAACAATACCCCAAAAATTTGGGTAGCGTAGATGTGGATGCATTTTTATCCCACTTAGCTGTTAATCAGTTCTGTTCGGTGAATACTCAAAAGATCGCGCTTAACGCACTCGTTTATCTTTATAGAAGATTTATGGGTGTCGTGATTGGTGATCTATCCTTTTCACCCGCCAGAGCACCCCGCCGACTCCCTGTTGTTTTCTCTCAATAGGAAATTGCCGCTACATTATCTTTTCTTTCTGGGACACCACGGCTAATGGTTGAACTCATGTACGGTACAGGGCTTCGTAGCGCCGAATTGAAAAGGTGAAATTGATACATCCCCAAAATCTGGATGAAGGCTATGGTGACGTATATGTGCCGGATGCCTTGAATCGTAAATACCCCTGTGCGGCCAGAGAAACCATATGGCAGTTCCTATTTCCTTCTAGCAGAGTAGGTAAGGATCCCCGATCAGAGGCAATAAGAAGACATCACCTTCACCCATCAGCTCTTAGTAAACATATACGTAAAGCCATTAAACAAGCAGGGGTTAATAAGCCCTCTAAGTCACACAGCTTTAGGTACTGCTTCGCCACACTGTAAGTCGAGGGATCTCTTGGGTGGGCTCGTGCCCTTGAAAGCTGGGTGCAAAACTGGAGGGGGACGGCAGGATTTAATTAGTACCAAACTAAAGTTTGTTACTAACCCCTTTGGGGCTGCGTCGCGTTGCGACTCGTTCAAATTCCGCCGTGGGCGTAATTTGTGAACCTGGGCGCTTTGAGCCTCGAAATCCTGCCGTTCCGGCGGTTAAATAAAAAAGGCCACCTACAAACCACACTGTCATCCCGAGCGCAGTCGAGGGATCTCTTGGGTGGGCTCGTGCCCTTGAAAGCTGGGTGCAAAACTGGAGGGGGACGGCAGGATTTAATTAGTAGCAAACTAAAGTTTGTTACTAACCCCTTTGGGGCTGCGTCGCGTTGCGACTCGTTCAAATTCCGCCGTCGGCGTAATTTGTGAACCTGGGCGCTTTGAGCCTCGAAATCCTGCCGTTCCGGCGGTTAAATAAAAAAGGCCACCTACTTTGTGGGTGGCCTTTTTTATTTAATTGGTCGGGACGGCAGGATTTGAACCTGCGACCACTACACCCCCAGTGTAGTGCGCTACCAGGCTGCGCTACGCCCCGATTTCAAGTGGGCAATCATACAGGCACGGGGTGCTTTTGCAACCAGAATAGTCTTCAGCAGTTACTCTTTGTCGAGTAATGTAATTATGCCTTCAAGCTCGGAGATGGTTTGCTCGATAAGCTGCTTGTACGGGGTCTGTTCTTCTTTGGTGGATTCACCCTCTAAACGCTGACGTGCGCCACCGATGGTGAAGCCCTGTTGATAGAGTAAGGAGCGAATCTGACGGATCAGTACAACGTCTTGACGCTGATAGTAACGGCGGTTGCCGCGACGTTTGACTGGGTTGAGGCTGGGGAATTCTTGTTCCCAATAACGTAGGACGTGAGGCTTTACTTCACAGAGCTCAGCGACTTCGCCAATGGTGAAGTAACGCTTTCCTGGAATAACAGGCAGTTCGTTATTGTTACTTGGTTCCAGCATAGTTCTCTACTCGCGCCTTTAATTTCTGGCCTGGCTTGAAGGTCACTACTCGCCGTGCGGAGATGGGGATTTCTTCACCGGTTTTAGGGTTGCGTCCCGGCCGGCTACTCTTGTCACGCAGCTCGAAATTTCCGAACCCTGACAGCTTAACCGAATCATTAGTTTCCAATGCCTGTGAGATTTCACTATAAAACATTTCGACGATTTCCTTGGCCTCACGTTTATTGAGACCCAGTTCTTCGAATAACATTTCAGCTAAATCAGCCTTGGTTAAAGCACCCATTTTCTGCACCTAACTTCTTTGCGTGGCAGTACCACACAAGAGTAATCCCCTACTTTGACCCCAGCGTTTTAATCAACCTCTGAGCTCAGCTTTGAATTTAATGTCGAGCTTCTTTACGACTCGATCTATAGACATATTTATTTCATCGTCGGTAAGAGTGCGCGAAGCGTGCTGAAACGTCAAGCCTAACGCGAGACTTTTTCTTTTGTTATCAATATCTTTGCTCTGATAAACATCAAACAACATTAAATCAACCAGATGTTCGCCAGCAACATTACGCGCTTCCAACATCAAATCAGCTGAGGCAATTTGACTGTCCATAAGGAATGCTAGGTCACGGCGAACTGCTGGAAATTTGCTCACTTCACTGAATTTAGGCAGTCGGCTTTCGCTGACTTTGGCCACATCAACTTGGAACAGATAGACCGGAGTATTGAAGTCTAACTGCGCCTGAAGTTTAGGATGCAACTGCCCTATCCAACCGACTTGCTCACCATTGCGCGATACCATCGCCGATTGGCCTGGGTGCAATGCGGGATGCTCTGCGGCGGTAAAACTAAACTGCTCGGCTAAACCGGTCAGTGCCAAAACGGCTTCGAGATCGCCTTTGAGATCAAAGAAGTCGACTTTGTCTTTGCTTGCAGTCCAGCCAGTTGGCGTGCGTGAACCACAGATCAATCCGGCCAGGGCCATATTCTGAGTTAGCGCGCCATTCTCGCCCGGAACAAAACACTGGCCGGCTTCAAAAATACGTACGCGATTTTGCTGACGATTAAGATTGTAGATCGCTGTCGACAGCAGACCAGGCCAGAGGCTGGTGCGCATGACTGACATATCAGCTGAAATAGGATTCTGCAGCGCTATACCGACAGTCTCAGGATCAACCAACTTTTGCAGGCCGGGATCGACAAAACTATAGGTCACTGCTTCTTGGTAACCACTGGCAACCAGTTGCTGCCTAAAAATGCTCAGGTCCTGTTGGCGCTCTGGTTTGGCCTGTAGCTCAAGAGCCATAGTGGGCGTCGAGGTGGGAAGATTATTGTAGCCATAGATACGGGCGACCTCTTCAACCAGGTCCTGCTCAATGGCAATATCAAAACGCCAGCTAGGTGCAACCCAGGTGGAACCCTGATCATCGCGAGCGACAAAGGTTAGACCTAAGCGGGCCAGAATATCGTCTATTTCGGTCGCGCCAATCACCAGACCCAACTGTTGAGCCAGATGTGCGTCGCGCAGCTTTATAGTGGCTGGTGCTGGCAGGTGCTCGGCAGACTCTTGGATAACAACAGGTCCGGCCTGACCACCGCAGATCTCTAACATCAACGCTGTGGCACGCTCAATGGCGGCAACCTGCAGCTGGGAGTCAACACCGCGCTCAAAGCGGTGTGATGAATCTGTGTGCTTGCCATAGTTGCGCGCTTTACCGGCAATCGCTAAGGGATTAAACCAAGCGCTTTCAAAAAGAATATCGGTAGTGTCATCGCCAACGGCGGATTCATCGCCGCCCATAATACCGGCCATGGCCAGTGCCTTACTGTTATCGGCAATCACCAATGTCTGGGTATCGACGACGACTTCGGAATCATCGAGCAGTTTTACTTTTTCATCGCGACCCATGCGCACAACAATACCGCCGTCAATCTTGGATAGATCAAAGGCATGCATTGGCTGACCTAACTCGAGCAATACATAGTTAGTGACATCTACTGCTGGACCCAAGCTACGCACACCACTGCGGCGCAATTTCTCTTGCATCCACTGGGGTGTTGGCTGACCTAGGTCGAGATTGCGTATGACACGCCCTACATAGCGCGCACAAGCCTCGGGAGCCTCAAGCGTGATACCTATGCAATCATCTATAGTCGCTGCTACAGGGGCACAGGCTTGCTCTGTGACCGCAGCCTTGTTGAGTACGCCCACTTCACGAGCTAGACCACGAATGCTTAGGCAGTCACCACGGTTGGGGGTCAGGTCTACTTCAATAATATTGTCATTGAGCTCTAGGTAATCGATCAGATCGCTACCCACTGTGGCATCAGCGGGAAGTTCCCAGAGGCCATCATCATCGTCGCCCAGCTGCAGCTCAGTCTGTGCGCAGAGCATACCGAAGGATTCGACGCCTCGGAGCTTGGCTTTCTTAATCTTGAAGTCGCCGGGCAGTTTCGCGCCCACTGTGGCGAATGGCACTTTAATACCAGCGCGAGCGTTTGGCGCACCACAGACGACCTGGGCGATTTCACCGCCACCGGCCACCTGACAAACACGCAATTTGTCGGCATCTGGGTGTTGCTCTACTGAGATGATCTCACCTACCACTACACCAGATATTTCTGGCGCGGCGCTCTCCACTGCATCCACTTCCAATCCGGCCATGGTTACTTGAGCGACTAGGTCTTCGGTTGAGATGCTTGGGTTAACGGCTTGGCGCAACCAGGATTCACTAAATTTCATTAATTACCCAGCCTTAAAATTGTTTGAGGAAGCGCAGATCGTTTTCGAAAAACAATCGCAGATCGGTGACGCCGTAGCGCAACATAGCCAGTCGCTCGACACCCATACCAAAGGCAAAGCCGGTGTACTGCTCGGTGTCTACATTACAGCTTTCAAATACATTGGGGTGCACCATGCCGCAACCCATTACCTCTAGCCAGCCAGTCTGACTGCAGATACGACAGCCTTCGCCGGAACAGTTAGTGCACTGAATATCGACTTCAGCCGATGGCTCGGTAAAGGGGAAGTAAGAGGGCCGAAAACGTACCGGCAAGTCTGCTTCGAAAAAGGCTTTTAAAAATTGATCGATCACACCTTTGAGGTCGGCGAAGCTGATGTTCTTATCGACTACCAGGCCTTCAACCTGATGGAACATTGGGGTGTGGGTTATGTCGGAGTCGCAGCGATAGACACGGCCAGGACAGATGATGCGAATCGGTGGCGCTTGCTTTTCCATGGTGCGAACCTGAACCGGTGAGGTGTGGGTGCGCAGCACTGTGGAAGGATTAACATAGAAGGTGTCATGCATAGCCCGAGCCGGGTGATGGCTGGGGATATTGAGGGCTTCAAAGTTGTGGTAGTCGTCTTCAATTTCGGGCCCGGTCTCGACGTCATAGCCGATACGAGTAAAGAACGCTTCGATGCGTTCCATGGTGCGAGTCACTGGATGCAATCCACCCACCGCTTCACCGCGACCTGGCAGGGTCACATCTAGAGTCTCACTGGAGAGCTTGGCATAGAGTGCCACAGTTTCCAGTGCTTCTTTCTTTTCGTTAATACGCGCCTGTAGCGCTTGCTTGACCTCATTGATCTTGGCGCCAGCAGCCGGTCGCTCTTCGTTTGAGAGTGCGCCTAGGCCTTTTAATAGCCCAGTTAGTCTGCCTTTTTTGCCGAGAAACTCGACACGCAAATCGTCCAGTGCACCGAGTTCGGTGGCTGCGGCAATCGAGGCCTCAGCTTCACTGGCAATCTGTTCCAATTCAATCATTAGGGGTCACCACAGTAGTTCAATCGACTATCTTATATTACTGATAAAAAAATAGGGAAAGAGCGCTGGCCCTTTCCCTATCTGATTCGCTTTTTACAACGCCTGCCGGAGCAGGTGAGTCGCTATTTAAGCTAGGGCAGCTTTGGCTATGTTAACTACTGCACCAAATGCTGCTTTGTCGTGTACTGCCAAGTCGGCGAGTACGCGACGGTCGAGAGCAACACCTGCTTTGCTCAGACCATTGATCAATCTGCTATACGCCAATCCCTCAACACGAGACTGGGCATTGATACGAGCAATCCAAAGTCTACGGAACGTGCGCTTCTTAGCGCGACGGTCACGATAGGCGTATTGACCTGCTTTGGTAACAGCCTGAACTGCTACGCGATAAACACGGCTACGAGCTCCGTAATATCCTTTGGCTTGCTTTAAAATCTTCTTGTGACGACGACCGGCTTCAACACCGCGTTTTACTCTAGGCATATCTTTTTCCTCCCAAAACTAGTTAATTAGACGTTACGCAGCATGCGATCGACGCGTGGTTTATCAGCAGCATTCAGAATGCTGGTGCCACGGAGTTGACGCTTACGCTTCGTTGTCATTTTGGTGAGGATGTGGCTCTTATGCTGGTGCTTGTGCTTGTAACCAGAAGCCGTTTTTTTGAAGCGTTTTGCCGCTCCACTGTGTGTCTTACCTTTTGGCATTGCTGTTCTCCAAATTGAGAGTTAGTTTAATCAAGAAGAGACGCCCGGACAGCCTGCCAAAAAATGTGGCTGAACGCGGGTCGCGTTAAATTACTTCTTCTTGCTACGTGGTGACAGAACCATGATCATTTGACGACCTTCCATTTTTGGAAACTGTTCCACTTGTGCCAGCTCAGCGAGATCCGCTTCAATGCGTTTCATCATGTCCATACCGAGCTGCTGGTGAGCCATTTCACGACCGCGAAAACGCAGCGAGATTTTAGCTTTATCACCATTTTCCAAGAAGCGAACTAAGTTGCGCAACTTGATGTCGTAATCGCCCTGATCTGTACCAGGACGAAACTTCATTTCTTTAACCTGTGTCTGCTTCTGCTTTTTCTTCTGCAGGGCGACTTTCTTCTTAATATCAAAGACGTGTTTGCCGTAGTCCATGATTTTACAGACTGGAGGCTCGGCATCTGGAGATATTTCTACCAGGTCGAGTGTCTCTTTCTGCGCGGCTTCGAGAGCAGCCTCAAGGCTAACTACGCCAACCTGACTACCATCTGATGCAACCAATCGAACTTCGGGGGACGTTATATTTTCGTTTAGACGTGCCCGTTTGCTGTCTTTTTTAATAAGCTTTACTCCGTTTCAACACAAATACGCCCGCGTCGTTCCGTCTCAGAGGTAAACATGTCTTCAACCTGTTGCAGCGGCAAGCTGCCAAGGTCTTTTCCATCTCGAGTTCGGACCGCCACCGTGCGCGATTCTTTTTCATTATCACCAACAACGAGAATGAATGGGACTCGCTGCATAGAATGACCGCGGATTTTAAAGCCGATCTTCTCGTTTCTCAAGTCACAATTCACTCTAAAGCCTTTATTTTGCAGTGTTTTAGCAACTTCTTGCGCATAATCGGCCTGAGCGTCGGTAATATTGGCCACGATGGCCTGTTCGGGCGCTAACCAAAACGGAAACGCGCCTTCGTACTGTTCGATCAAAATACCGATAAATCGCTCAAATGAACCCAAAATAGCTCTGTGTAACATCACCGGAACTTTGCGACTGCCGTCTTCACTCACATACTGTGCATCGAGACGACCGGGCATGGAAAAGTCCACTTGAATGGTACCCAACTGCCAAACTCGACCAATACAGTCTTTTAATGAGAACTCAATCTTGGGACCGTAAAAGGCGCCCTCTCCTGGCAGCTCCTGCCAAGGTAATTCTTTTGCATCTAGAGCCTGACCCAATGCCGCTTCTGCACGATCCCAATCTTCATCGGAACCCACTCGCTCAGCAGGACGAGTAGAGAGACGATAGATAATTTCATCGAAGCCAAAGTCTGCATAGACCTCATGAAGGAAATCAATAAACTGCGACACTTCCGGCTGAATCTGTTCTTCAGTACAGAAGATATGGGCATCATCCTGAGTAAAAGAGCGCACGCGCATAATGCCGTGGAGTGATCCCGAAGGCTCATTGCGGTGACAGGAACCAAACTCCGCCAGACGCAGAGGCAGATCTCTGTAGCTTTTTAAGCCCTGATTAAACACCTGCACATGGCAGGGACAGTTCATCGGCTTAATCGCATAGTTGCGATCGTCGGTCTGCAGACTAAACATTCCGTCGCCAAACTTATCCGCGTGGCCGGACTTCTCCCACAGACTCATATCAACAATCTGTGGTGTTTTAATTTCCTGGTAGCCCTGAGCGCGCTGCTTGCCGCGCATATACTCTTCAATAGCGCTGTAAATGCTCCAGCCCTTGGGGTGCCAAAAGATCGAACCCGGCGCCTCATCTTGCATATGGTAGAGATCGAGCTTCTTATTGATCTTGCGGTGATCGCGCTTCTCGGCTTCCGCCAGACGATTAATATAGGCCTTGAGCTCTTTCTTATTCGTCCAGGCAGTACCGTAAATACGCTGTAACATTTCATTGTTGCTGTCGCCACGCCAGTAAGCACCGGCAACCTTAGTTAGCTTAAAGGCAGACAGTTTCGCTGTGGAAGGAACATGAGGTCCTCGACAGAGGTCAATAAAGTCGCCCTGACGGTAGAGGACAATGGCCTGATCAGCGGGAATGCTGGCAATAATCTCAGCTTTGTATTCCTCACCAATGCTCTTAAAGAATTCCACTGCTTCGTCGCGCTTCCACTCTTCACGGCTGATGCTGTGATTCTGATTTACCAGCTCAGTCATGCGCGCTTCAATAGTCTCGAGATCTTCCGGGGTAAAAGCCCGCTCAAAAGCAAAGTCATAATAGAAGCCATCTTCAATTACCGGGCCAATGGTCACCTGAGTTGCCGGAAACAACTGTTTAACCGCCATAGCCAACAAGTGAGCCGAGGAGTGACGGATAATATCCAGCGCCTCATCGGAGCGATCGGTAACAATCGCCAGGGTCGAGTCTTGCTCTATAAGGTAGGACGCATCGACCACCTCGCCGTTGACCACACCAGCCAGTGTCGCTTTGGCCAGACCGGCACCAATATCAGCGGCCACATCGGCTACAGAAACAGGGTTGTCGAAAACACGTTGGGATCCATCAGGCAGGGTAATTGCGGGCATTGTCTTTTCCTTTCCAGTGGTGACCTATACCAAAGGCCACATGGGGTTAAATAATTAAGCGGGTATTCTACCTTGAACAGCCCTATTTACAAGGCTATTCAACCGTTACAATGCGTCCAGTTCAAACCGAGAGGAACCTACACTTTGAAAATTTACGTCGACGCCGACGCCTGCCCAACAGTGATTAAAGATATTCTCTATAGGCTGTCTCAGCGCACTGGCATTGAACTAATATTGGTAGCCAATCAGGCACTGAATATACCGCGAATACCCACGGTGCGAAGCATTCAGGTTAGCTCCGGGTTTGATGTGGCGGATGATCGTATTGTCGAGCTGGTGGAAGCGGATGATTTGGTGATTACGGCAGATATCCCTCTGGCGGCTGAGGTGATTGATAAGGGTGGTAAGGCGCTGAATCCAAGGGGCGAGCTGTACACCAAGGCTAACATTAAAGCGCGACTGAATATGCGCGATTTTATGGACAGTATGCGCAACAGTGGTGTTCAGGTGGGTGGTGGTCCGCCGCCATTGACCCAAAAGGATCGGATGGAGTTTGCTAATGCGCTGGATGGTTATGTGGTGCGATTTAAGTAGTCAGCGGATTCGTGGGAATAGTTAGGAACCAGTGGGCTGCATGAGATCCTTCGGCTGCGCTCAGGATGACAGTATGCTTAATTAGCGCCATTCAACAGCCGCCCAATCTGCGCCGTCGTAAAAGGCCAGCCCTTCTCTTCACCATTAGCTAAAGCCACAACCGGAATACGAATCCCGTACTTTTCCTGCAGTTCGGCATCGGTTTGAATATTCACCTCAACTAGGCGCAACCCTCGCTCCGTCAATAAAGGATAGAGAACGGCTTTAGCCTGCTCGCAGAGATGACAGTTAGGCCCGGTATAAAGCCTAACCTCAGAATCATTCAACGACATAACAGCTATCCAAAAGTACTACGTCGAGTAATACGCCAAACATTGTGAATTCGCGGGTTTCTCTCGAAATCCATATCCAATGTCTGAGGGGTAATATTCTCAGCATTAAACTGTCTGGTAACCAACTCATCCATCTTAAATTTGCGGAAGTTATTAGAGAAGATCATCACGCCATCAGGCGCGAGTTTGGCCATTGAGTTACGAATCAAATCACCATGATCACGCTGCACATCCAAAACCACATCCATCTTTTTCGAGTTGGAGAATGTCGGTGGATCGAGGAAGATCACATCGTACTGTTCGCCATCAGTCTCCAACCACTTCAGGCAATCTGCACGGAGCAGGTGGTGATTTTTGGCACTGATATTATTCAGATCATAGTTGCGCTGAGCCCAGTCCAAATAGGTATTGGACATGTCGATACTCAGGCTGCTCTTAGCGCCACCTAGCGCTGCCTGCACAGAGACAGCTGCGGTATAACAGAACAGGTTGAGCAGGCTCTTGCCCTCAGCCAATTCAGTCACCATTCGACGCACTGGGCGGTGATCGAGAAATAGACCTGTATCCAGATAGTCTGAGAGGTTAGCCTCAAACTGCGCTTCTCCTTCATAGACTGTAATCGTATCGCTAGGGCCTTCATTAAAGCGCTCGTACTGACTGTCGCCCTTCTGACGACGGCGCTCTTTGTAATGAATATGGCCAGGGGCGTCCTTGGCAAACTCTTTAACCGCCTGCTTAACTTCGGCAAAGCGCTCTCGGGCGATTTTGTCTTCAATAGTGTTTGGCGGCAGGTATTCCTGAACGTGCACCGAATCTTCATAGATATCGACGGCAACCGAGTATTCGGGGATATCCGCATCGTAAACTCGGTAACAGGTGACACCGGTTTTGTTTAGCCAACCATTGAGTTTGCGCTGATTTTTCACCAAACGGTTGTACACCATCTTGGCGCCTTCGGTGAGTTCCTGAGCCGGGGCTGGCTTATTTAAGCGCTCTTCGATTTTTGCCGAGCGTGAGGTGAGGTCTTCGAAGACCAGCAACTTACAGGGGATGGTGCCATTAAACAGCTGATACTGTTTGGTGGGCGTCAGATCGGTCTCGCGACCCAACTCAACATTGCCGGTAAATACCGCAGCTTTCCAGCCTTGGAAATTTTTCTGCAATACCGCACCCAACTTCTGATAGATCGGTTTCAAGCCGTCCACATCACCAAGGCGCTCGCCATAGGGAGGGTTGGTGAGTAGTAAGCCATAGTCAGCCGTGGCCTTGCCAAACTGATCTATAGGTTTGTGAGCCAGACGAATATGTTCATCTAGGCCGGCTTTTTCAATATTTAAGGTGGCGAACTCCAGTACCCGTGTATTGGCATCGTAACCTCGGATATCCAGTTCCAAGGCTTCGAGTCCGGCAACTTTGCGCTGCTCGGCTTCGTCGAAGATCGACTGCCACAGCTCTTGATCATGCTGTTTCCAATCGGTAAAGCCAAAGCGTTCGCGCAATAGGCCTGGGGCAATATCTGCCGCCATCATCGCGCCTTCAATAAGCAATGTCGCACTACCACACATGGGATCGAGCAGCGCGGCGCCATTTTTCATCATCTCGGGCCAGTTGGAACGCATTAAGAGTGCGGCGGCGAGGTTCTCTTTAATCGGTGCGCTGCCCTGTCCGCTGCGATAACCGCGTCGGTGCAGACTTTCGCCAGAAATATCCAGAGAGACGGTGACCTGACCTTTGTGCTGACGCACCTGAATACGAATATCCGGGTTCTTGGTATCCACATTGGGGCGCTCGCCCTCTTCCCGACGAATACGGTCAACCACAGCATCTTTAACTCGCTGGGAGCCATACATGGTGTTGTCCACTAGGCGGGAGGTACCAATAAAGTCGATGGCGATGGTTTGCTCGTGGGAGAAATGCTCTTCCCAGGGAATATCCAAGCACTCTTGATAGAGTTGATCTTCCTCATCCAAGCGAAAGCCGTGCAGCGGCATCAATACTCTGTTGGCCAGGCGCGACCAGAGGCAGGCGCGGTAGGCTAACTCTCGAGTGCCTATAAAATGCACTGCGGCAACAGTTTCTTTAGTGCTCTCGGCACCCAGCGCCAGTAACTCTTGGGCGAGCAATTGCTCGAGCCCTTTAGGACATGTGGCTAGCCAAGCATGATCAACTGATGACACAAATAGGATCCTTTTATCGCTTTTTTATTACTTTGAGGATTAAAACGCAGTCTTTATAGACTAACAAAATCTTCGACAGAGTCGACAGAATTTGATGAACTGGGTTCAGCGTTTCGAAAGGCGCTCATTCTATCGCTCTTTGTACAATTTTGTTTGATAAAAACTGCTCTCAGCACGTTTTTCAAGCTGAGTGTCGGTTTCCTAGATAAACCCTTAGGAGATATAAGTGAAAAAACATAAAAGAGATTTGGAACACCGTTCATTCGTAAAAGGTTATCAGGCGGCAGTTCAAGGCCGCACCCTCGCAGCAATCCCCTACCAAGAAAACTCAACAATGGCTTACCACTGGTCCAGGGGCTGGCGAGAAGGCAAGGAAGATTATTGGAATGGGTTCAAACAGCTCTCATTCCAGCAAAAAGCGGCAAATTTGTAAGACGACTTTGCGCTAACAAGAGAACTTAACAGGTAGCCTTAATCGGCATTTTAGTAGTCAACCTAACAGGTAGATGTAAGCAACGACGAAAAATTAAACAGGAATTTATCCTGTTTCAGGCTCAACGTAAGAGCCACCCGGTGGCCGCAACTCGATATCAGTTGTGGCCATTTTTTTGGTCTGTTGTTTGGGTTTGATGCCAGGTTAAAGAGCCCCTTCGACTGCGCTCAGGGTGACAGGGTTGTTTGCGTTGCGGCCGCACATACTCATCATCTCGACCGATTTGCCTGTCATCCAGACCGCACGCACTCATCATCCTACGCTTGTCATCCCGACCGCACACATTTGTCATCCCGACCGCACACATTTGTCATCCCGACCGCAGTGGAGGGATCTCATCCAGTCGGCAGGGAGATCCTTCGGTTCGCTGCGCTCTCTCAGGATGACAGACTGGGGGGCTCTCTCAGGATG
>Ga0209279_10000407_pt1 | contig 28583 bp, 26 predicted proteins | sample CoawatmetaG00DNA_3_FD_187508 | JGI IMG/M metagenome (GOLD analysis project Ga0209279, IMG submission 187508) | Marine microbial communities from the West Antarctic Peninsula - Coastal water metaG006-DNA (SPAdes) (version 2) | ecosystem: Environmental > Aquatic > Marine > Coastal ...
CGTATAGAATGGTTCGGCATGTACCTGAATGCCTATTGTGAATCCTATGATCCCCACACCTCCTACCTCGCTCCACAACAAAACGAAAATTTCGAACTGAGCATGACCGGTCAGTTTGAAGGAATTGGCGCCGGATTAAAACAAGATGGCGACTATATAGGTATTGAGCGAATCATCGCAGGTTCCGCATGTTGGAGGCAGGGTGACTTAGAAGCTGGCGATCGCATCATTGCCGTTGCTCAAGGGGATCAAGAAGCTGTAGACGTTGTGGGGTATAAAGTTCGTGACGGAATAAAACTGATACGTGGCAAGAAAGGCACTGAGGTGAGGCTTACGGTTAAGAAAAAAGATGGGACTCGGCAAATCATTCCTATAATAAGAGATGTGGTAGAGCTTGAAAGCACCTTTGCAAGAAGCGCTATTCTCGACGGTCAGGTATTCAAAAAAACGGATAGTGTCTTTGTGAAAACCAAGGATATCGGTACTAAGACCGGCTACATTAAACTACCTAAGTTCTATGTCAACTTCTACAATGAATCCAACCACAATGCCGCAGAGGATGTTAAAAACGAAATCATCAAACTCAAAGCACAAGGAGTAGATGGGATCATACTTGATTTAAGAAATAATGGAGGTGGCTCGTTACAAGCAGCCACCGAGATTGCAGGACTATTCACTGAAAAAGGACCCATGGTTCAAGTAAAGAATTTTCAAAGTGGCACACGTGGAAAAGGCAACAGTGATCCAAAAATATATTGGGATGGACCGCTGGTGGTTCTAATAAATAACTACAGTGCATCTGCCTCCGAAATCGTAAGTGCCGCACTACAAGACAGACACAGAGCTTTGATTGTAGGGCCTGCAAAAAGCACCTTCGGTAAAGGAACCGTGCAGAATATGTTCGATCTGGATCGTGCTGTTAGCGGTCCACTAAACGATCTCAAACCGCTCGGCGCTATTAAAATAACCACTGAAAAGTTCTATCGAATATCTGGCGGCACGACCCAGCTTCAAGGAGTCGTACCAGATATTTCATTACCTGGAGCTTATGATAAAATTGAATTGGGCGAAAAAGAATACCCAAATGCGCTTCAAGTAGACTTTGTTTCACGTGCGAAATACAACGAAATCAACACGTGGGATCCAAAATTTGAAAGGGCCAAAAATGAAGCAGCTGAAAGGCTAGAAACCAACGCTTCATTTAAGAACTTCAGAAGCTACGCAGATTGGATTTCCTCGAGTAGCAAGGACCAACTAATACCGTTGAATTATGAGGACTACACTGCTGTTCAAGACTCCATAAGTACGGCTGGCAAGCAATTCAAAAATATAAACAGACTGCGTGACAGTGCAGGAGTTGTTGCCTTACCTGATCATTTGGTCATGTTCGAAACAGATAGCGTTCAGAAAGATATTTACACAAAGTGGTTCAAGTCTTTATCTAAAGACCTTGTCATTAGGGAGAGTTTGAATATTATTTCGGACTTAACGAAATAAGCCGCAACGCAATGATGCCAAAATCTGCTATGTTTAAAGCCTCCATAATCACACTGTCCTTCCTTGTGTTGTGTGCGCTTTTTGCAGATGTCTTGGTCCTTGATGACAGTCCTAGTGCTAACAAGATGGATCTTGAACACACACTTCTAGAGCCTGGCTCAAAAACCACGCAAGGCACTCACTATTTTGGAACAGATAAATATGGCAGAGATCATTTTTCTCGTGTTTTACTGGGCAGCAGAATAAGCTTGGGTGTAGGGTTGGTATCCGTTCTAGTAAGCGTCATCATCGGAATTCCAGTAGGAGCATGTGCAGGTTATTTCGGTGGTAAAATAGATGCTGTTTTAACATGGCTCATGTCTGTCTTGTGGTCTATTCCAACGTTATTACTGGTGATTGCACTGACCTTTGTGCTTGGCAAAGGACTCATTCAAGTTTTCATTGCCGTTGGCCTTACGATGTGGGTAGAAGTTGCCCGGGTCATCCGTGGCCAATTTTTAGCTGAAAAAAACAAAGAATATGTGGAAGCAGCGCAAGTTTTAGGATTTAGCAGAGCCCATATCATTTTTAAGGAAATTCTTCCCAATACCTTGGGGCCACTGGTTGTGATATGTGCTACAAATTTTGCCAGTGCCCTCCTCATAGAAAGTGGATTGAGTTTTTTAGGAATAGGTGCGCAACCTCCACTTCCTTCATGGGGCGGAATGATTCGCGATTATTACCCGTACATCATTACGGGAAAAGGATATTTAAGCCTGATTCCAGGGGCATTAATCGCGATTTGTGTACTCAGTATTAATGGAATCACTACGGCAGTAGGTAAATAATCTATTCAGGTCGGTACAGCTCATTTAAAGGCAATGGGTGGGCCACCTTATCTAAGGCATGTGTGTCTAGTATTCCTAAAAATTCATCACGATCTATATCCCACGCGCCTAAACTGCAAAGATGCTCTGTCGGGAGCTGGTTATCTACAAAGAGGACACCTTGATCATGCAAATACATGCACATGTTTATGTAGGCAAATTTAGAGGCGTTAGGACGGGTGTGAAACATGCTCTCACCAACAAACACATCACCAGTCATCACTCCAAAAGTTCCGCCTATTAATTCGTCACCCTCCCAAACCTCGAAGCTATGGGCCATACCAAGGCTATGCATTTGGCAGAAATTATTTTTAAACTTACCAGACAACCACGTGCCTTCTTGATCAGTTCTTATTACTTCCCCACAAAGGTCCACAACGGCAGAAAAGTCACTATTGACTTTAAACTGCCACTGTCTTTTATTAAAATATGGACGCATACTTTTAGAAATCACAACACCGTTAGTGGGGGTCACGCTTCTGATATGTGGTGAGAACCAGAACACCACTTCCTCCTGCTCAAACCAAGGGAATATACCTTTTGGGTACAATCTCCTGTACATATCTGGGGATAGATCCCAAGAAAGGGCTATTAATCCTTCATCATTAGCAACATCTGTAGGATCTGGCACGCGCCAGTTCTCTTCACCGATGAAACACAAAGGATTGTTTGCCTTGGACATGATGTTAGAACGGGAGGTCGTCGTCTAGAACGCTGTTGTCTGCACCTGAAGGAGCAAACGGCTGGCCAGCTGGAGGTAAGTCTGTAGGCGGTGCTGATGAAGCTGACTGAGCTAATGGAGACATTTTCCATGCCTGCAGCGTTGTATAATATCGTGTGGCACCTCCCTGTGGTGGTGTCCATTCACGTCCACGAACATTAAACTCAATAACCACTTCTTGACCTCCAGTATAACTGTCTAATACACCCGTTTTATCTTGAGTAAACTCAAAGCAAAGTGTTTGTGGATACTGCTCCTTAGTTTGAACTACGAACTCTCTTTTTCTGAATCTATCAGAAATCACTTGTTCGTCCATGATTTGGGAAATTCTCGCTTCCATCTGCATAACTACTGACTCTAATGAGCCGATTTATCTATTAATAATACACTCCATGCTTCTGATACTTTTTCTGACTCAAGGAGCTCTTTCGCCTTCTCATGCAACGCTTCTCTGAGTTCAATTCCATCTGCGAAATTTTGAAGAATTCTTCGTACATCGAAATCGGATTTCATCGCCTCAATAGCTGTAAACGAAGGTAAGGAAGTTACGGCACCTAATTGACCCAAATTATTTCCCGTTAGGACTGTTGATCTTCGGATTACCTCCGGAATTTGATCTACGCCTATTCCTATTGCGGGACTTCCTAATTCAAACAGCGCATCTCCAGAAGCTCGTACCCACCACTTTTTTCCCAATCTTCCAACCAGGTCAATAGCCTCTTGGTCTATACTTCCATCATCTAGCATTACGTGGTCTGCAACATGAATCTTTTTTATCAAGCACATGACTAAATTACCTGCACCACCCTCTTCACCTAACTGATGAACATCCATGACCTCGCACTCCAGACTTACTGGGCTTTCTAGAACTCGGGGAGGAGAAACAAAATCAGAAGGGATAGGCGTTAATCCAGATTTTACAAATTCATCTACAGACGAATCGTATTCCGCTGAACTCAAATTCACCTGCCGGGCCATATCATAGTTAACCACATTAACCACCACTTGCTTTTGAGACATTGCGTTGTGCAGCGTGTCCTTCGTAGTATTGTTTCTTACTCTTCGCGCTGCACTGAAAATCAATACAGGAGGGTTGGAAGAAAAAATATTAAAAAAACTGAAAGGGCTTAAGTTGTGATTTCCATGCTCATCTACCGTAGACACTAATGCAATGGGCCTTGGCGCTACCGAGGCCAATAAAATTTGATGTCGTTCTTTGGTAGATAAATCTTCCGGGGAATATGATGGCATATTTAAAGGCTTTAATCTTCTCTCAAAGTTAGCATTAATGAAGAGAATTCCATGAATATGTAGTTGCAACATTTTGGTTTATCACATCCTCAAACAGACCTGAAATTTATTCTTCAGCAAAATATGATTACCGAATTAATCTGTTTTATATTTGCGCACTGATTTTTGCGGATGTGTTGAAATTGGTAGACAAGCCGGTTTTAGGCACCGGTGCTTTACGGCGTGAAGGTTCGAGTCCTTTCATCCGCACACAAAAAACCCGATCACGACGTGATCGGGTTTTTTATTTTCTAAATCCAACCTCAGCTCACAGAGATCTCTCGGCTTCTACTCAGGAGTGATTTTTTCAATATTTTCATCCGCTTGAATGAGCTGCGTATACATATCATAGGTCACTAAGGCAATCAACGGTAAGACTACCAAAAGGCCAAGGCCTAAGGTGAATACAGTAACTACAATCGCCAGCACTACCAGAAGGAACATTGTGGTGATTATTGGAATGACATTCGATAAAGCATGACGGATCGACCATTGAATGGAGACCAATGGGTCTTCTCCTTCCAATGAACTCCTAAAGGCGGTAAAGAATAAGAACAAACCCAAAACACCCTGAATAAGGACAAAAAGGTACAATGATGAACTGTGGGCTTTCGCGACTTCTAATTGATCCTCAAATGCCATCATCAATTCCTCCATGTTTTGCGACTGCTCCTGGGTAATATTAAAAGCCATGAGCTCGGTTGGAAGTAGTAAAGAGGCTCCTTGTGCGGCCAAAACAGCAATAATAGTGACTGCAATAAGTTTGCTGCGGTTGAGCATAAAGCCTGCGAAGAAGTCCCTAAACTCAACATCAGCTCCCTCGATGTCATTTTTGGCAAAATGAGCATAGCCCATATTTAAAAAGGCACCTACAATTCCTATAATAAGCGCCGTCACTGTTGTTTGAAGAAACACTTGCCCATCAAAAACAGATCCTACAGCTGTAGCTATGCCGCCAAGTGCACCCGAGATTATGATACTAACCACCGCAAAGGCCGAGTACATTCCTGCTTTATTTTTGTAACGTAACCATCCAGCTTGGATGGAATAAAAGGGTTGAATTTTTGCCATTGGAGTGCGATTATCTATGCGTATTTTGCGAAAAATACGACGAACGTTGAAAGTACATTACGGTTTAGCGAATTTTAATTCATTAGGATGTGCCGTGGCCACCACCGGGACCTTTGATGGCGTGCATTTAGGCCATGAAAAAATTCTTTCTCAACTGGTCAAGAAAGCCAGAGAAGTAGGCGGTGAAAGTGTACTTCTAACTTTTAGTCCACATCCAAGACTGGTGCTGCAACCAGATGTTCCTTTGGAATTACTATCTAGCATTGAGGAAAAAACAACACTTTTAGCACGAAGTGGGCTCGACCACCTAATCATACAGCCATTTACCAGAGCATTTTCAAGAACACCTTCACTTGAGTTTGTAAGAGAGATTCTGGTAAACACTATTGGAGTGAAGTACCTGGTCATTGGATATGACCATCACTTTGGGCGAAACAGAGAAGGAAGTTTTGATCACCTGAAAGAGTTTGGTCCTATCTACGGTTTTGAGGTTGAGGAAATTTCAGCGCTTGACATTGAGCATACGAACGTAAGCAGCACAAAGGTTCGCCAGGCCTTAAACCAGGGTAATGTAACATTGGCTAATGATTATTTAGGCTACCCGTATTCCCTATCAGGTACGGTGATATACGGTGATCAAATAGGCAGAACTTTAGGGTTTCCCACCGCGAATATCCGCCTAGACTTCAAGAACAAGCTTATACCACAAGATGGCGTTTATGCGGTATGGGCTATTCATAAAGGAATTCGTTATAAAGGCATGGCTAATATAGGAGGACGGCCTACCGTTGGTTCCTTAAATAGAAGTATTGAAGTACATCTGTGCGATCAGTCTTTGGAACTTTATGAGGAGGTGATACAATTTGAAATTCACCATAGACTGCGCAGTATAGAACTATTTAATACCTTAGAGGAGTTAAAACAACAATTACGGAAAGACAAAGAACAAGTCCTGGGTCTTTTGGCATAATAATAGCACTACGGATTTTAACAATAAAAACTAAACATGAAAAAAATCGTCCTAACCCTACTAGCCGCCACCACAATGATTGGTTGTGCGAAATGGGAAAACAAAAGCACGGAATTCAAAGTAACAGGTCTTTGGACAGGTGTTAACCAACAAATTAACATCGAAGCATTGCCTTTCTTGGATTCTACTATTCTTGAGCCAACCACTGACATGACAGCAAACTTCATGGAAAACGGTGGTTTGACTATTGACTCTGCGGGAAGTCAAATTGATTCCTTAGGATGGGCCATCATGAACGATACTATTCTTTCTTTAAAAGGCGTTGATATAGGTTTAGATATTCTTGGGGGAGCCGTTCCGTCAAATATTAACTTTGTCATCAAAACCCTAGAGCAAGATGCGTTCACTTTCCGTTATGACACTACATTAACCCAAAGTGTACCAGGTATTCCAATACCGATCACATTCGACCTTACTCAAATTCAGCGTTGGGTTAAATAACTGACCAACCTGAAGGATCCAAAAAAAATCCGCAGACTCCTTGGAGTCTGCGGATTTTTTTTGTCTTAGGTTTTCGAGCAGCGATCCACCTCACGACGCAGTGCTTTTATTTTATTTGCGTCAGGCATCCAACGTCCTTCAAAACCCAAATATTGCTCATCCTGCTCCCAATATCTTGCCGTGGCATGAAAAGCTCGAATTCCAGTACGCCATAACTCAGATACAATGTCAGCGTTTACACCGGAACCTGCTTGGATACTTACCCGACCTTTTGCTTGAGCTACTGTTCGAGCAATTCCTTGTATGCCCTGCTGACAACTTGGTTGAAAACCGGAAGTTAAAATACGGTCTACTCCACGATTTATTAAATATTCCATCGTTTTTTCGGGGTTTGCACAAACATCAAATGCCCGGTGAAAAGTGGTGCCTAAGCCTAGATTTTTCGCCTGAAAAATGAGGTTATCACAAAAATCTTGATCGATGGTTTGGTTTGGATTAAGCGCTCCAAAAACGATTCCTTGTATACCGGAAGTAGCGAGCTTTTCAAGATCCGTTAACATCTGGCGCTTCTCTGATGTTGAATATTGAAAATCGCCAGATCTGGCTCTTAGCATGGCATATACAGGCAATTCTGTTGCATGAACCACTTCCAATGATTGACCAAATGTAGGTGTAAGTCCACCTTCTGCTAGGTTCGCACAAAGCTCAATTCTATCTACGCCCCATCCTTTAAGGAGCGCTGCATGAGCTGCATCTTCTAAAGCTATTTCAATTTCAAAGGGGACGACCATAAATCTGTATTTCATCTATAAAATGCCAAACGTGTTGCCCTGCTGCGGGGTGGCTTGAAGGAAGGGTTTCTGTGTTTGGTATTTCTATATCTAAGGTCGTGACCGGACCTTCAGTTGGGGAGATCACCATGGTTTCAATAAAAGTCCCTTCCTGAGAAAGTACAGAAGTCCTGTTCCACTCATATCTATGTAATACATCACTCTGAACATAAAAGTCCAGATACACCGTTTCTGGAATTACGATCCAGCTGAGACTTGATTGAAGAAAATTAACTTTAATAGAATCAATTTCAATGGCCGAGCTAAAATTCCAATGGCCATCTAATCCTTCCGGACCATAGTAGCCAAGCCACTCACCATCTCTAAAGTTTAATGATCCTAACCGGCCGTCAGATAGGGGGATTGCTGTGCTGCCCTTGTAAAAAGGTGATGGTAAAGATGTCATACAAGAGTGTGTCAAAAACCCTTCATGAACCGCAAAACTATAGGCCTGAGGCGCCCCAAAACTTAAGCCTGACTTCATGGGCTGTGCCGTTATTTTATGAAAGCCCCGAGATAGTTTTGGGAGCGTATCCACCAGCTGTCCGTCAAGCTTGAGCGCCAGTTCAAAATCGGGCATAGTTGGTTCTATGTCCACCTCGAGTAGTGTAGGGTAAAACTGGGTCCCGGGGAGAACTGTCGACTCTAGCCGTGAAGGCACTTGTTCCACATCGAAATTGTATCCTGTTTTATCGAGTATAGCATAATGTGATTGAATGCGTGCACGAAACGATTCATAATCACGCTCTTCGGGGTAGGCCCATAATACTTCTGACATGGCGATGCCACGCGGTAAAAATCGCCTATCTAAAGTCTCTATATCTGTGATATGCTCTGACCATAAGTTACATTCGCCACCTAAGATATGGCCAGACAGTAACGGGTCTAAATCTCTGGGAATAGGATCAAAGCTGTATACTTTAGGTAAGTCAATGTTGCCAACAGGATAGTCAAAGTAGGCATGCGATGTGGGACTTACAATGGCATCGTGGCCTAGTTCAGCCGCATGTTGAGCACCTTCAAAACCACGCCAACTTTGTACTGTAGCATTTGGACTCAATCCACCTTCTAAAATCTCATCCCAGCCTATGATTTGCTTACCTTTTAAGTGGAGATAGGTTTCAATTCTAGTTATAAAATAGCGCTGCAATTCCGCTGTATTCTCAAGGTTTTCAGTTTCTAAACGAGCTTGACATTTGGCACAGTGCTCCCAGCGAAACTTAGGGGCTTCGTCGCCACCTATGTGGATATATTTTGAGGGGAATATTTCACAAACCTCGTCCAATACAGCTTCCAAGAAATCAAAGGTTTGCTCATTACCCGCGCAATATATGTCCTTAAACACGCCCCAGTCTGTGGCAACTTCTACAGGTTCACCTGTGCAGCCCAGCTCTGGATAAGCAGCTAGTGCAGCCTGGCTATGGCCTGGCATTTCAATCTCCGGAATAACTTCTATACCTAATCCTGATGCGTAGTTCACAACTTCTACCAGTTCCTCTTTCGTATAATATCCTCCATATAGGCTGTCTCCATATGCGCGCCATCCACCAACTTCGCTGAGCTTTGGATACGCTTCTATGGCAATTCGCCATCCTTGGTCCTCTGTTAGATGCCAGTGAAATACGTTGAACTTATACAGGGCCATCACATCCAATTGACGCTTGATTTCTGGCACTTTGAAAAAATGCCGTGCGACATCCAGTAGTACTCCCCTGTGCTTGAAGGCAGGAGCATCTGCAATGGTTCCATAAGGTATTGCTACGATTTCTTGGCTGAGTAAGCCTAACTGGCTCAAGGTGGCCTGAGCTCTATAATCACCTAAATCACCGTGAGTAACCATAATTCCATTTGGTGATGAAACGATTCGATAAGATTCTGGGCCCATGGCTGGGTCTAGAATATAATCAGCTTCGCTAATGATATTCCAGCCGGTACTATCAAAATCATAATGTTGTACCCCAGGTATCACATCAGCCACATTAGCCCATTCTGGTTGCTTTCCCCATAAAAAATCATGTGCCCAGCGCCCGGTTGGACCTGCTAAAAGAATAATGAGAAAGAGCCCACCAGCGAATAACTTCCAAAACTTTCTCGGTTGATTTCTTACTTCCATGTTCTGAAATGTTTGGCATCTACCATACCGTCTTGACCTTCGTGGCGTACGGCAAAATTGAAGCCATCATAAACGCTATATCCACCGTATTCTCCTTTAGTGTTTAAAGCCAGGAAGCCTACTTGTAGACCGCTAACTTCTGGATGTTTTTTAAGTATCCTCTGGGTGACCTCGTAACATGCCTCTTCTGGTGCAGCTCCTCTGCGCATGGCTTCCACTACCGCCGAGGCTCCTGAGACCCTAATCACTGCTTCCCCAACTCCTGTGGCTGTTGCACCACCTACATCACCGTCAATGAACAATCCTGACCCTATGATTGGACTATCTCCTACTCTACCGTGAACCTTATAAGCCATTCCAGAAGTTGTACAAGCACCTGCTATTTTGCCATTGGCATCCATGGCTAACATGCCAATAGTATCATGGTTCTCGACATTTACACCCGATTTGTATTCAGATTTTTTTAACCATTCTTCATAGTCTTGCTGTACCTCCCTCAGAGGTACCTGAAAGTTTACTTTATCAAAACCTTGTTGGAGCGCCCACTGCGCTGCACCTCTACCCACGAGCATGACGTGTGGCGTTCTATCCATCACCGCCCGAGCAATGTCAATGGGGTGTTCAAAGTCTTCTAAGAATGCTACCGCGCCACATTTTGAATCGTGGTCCATAATACAAGCGTCTAGGGTCACATGTCCATCGCGATCTGGTCTTCCGCCTAAACCCACTGAACGATTGGTCAAGTCACTTTCTGTAACCGCCACTCCTTTTTGTACCGCGTCTAAGGCGCTTCCTCCTGATGAGAGGATAGACCATGCACCTGCATTCGCTTCCATACCATGGTTCCATGTACTAAGAACCAGAGGGAACTTACCCCCTAAGGCGCTAGATGAAATGTTTTCTGCAATGGTATTAAAAGGGGTAAGCGTGACGCCTGCACTGGCGAGACCTAAGTTCTTAAGAAATCTTCTTCTTGACATGGTTCTGCGTTTGCTTAAACTTAGCACATATTTACTAATTTGTAGCTCATGCGTAGAACCTTCCCACTTATTGCCTTATTAATTGGCTTGACATTACATGCCCAGCAGGGCGAATGGACCAGTGTATCGGATATAAATCCATTTATAGGCACGGGAGGACATGGCCACACACACCCTAGTGCACAGTCGCCTTTTGGCATGATACAGTTAGGTCCTAATTCGCGATACGAGGGTTGGGACGGTTGTGGCGGCTACCATTTTACAGATTCGACCATGTTTGGCTTTACCTGCACCCACCTTAGCGGAACAGGCGTTAGTGATTATGGTGATCTTTTAATCTTGCCCTTTAGTAAACCTGTTTATGAGGGTACTCAAGTGGGCTTTAGTAAGGATAGTGAAACTGCTGAGGCAGGCTACTATAGGGTCCAATTCTCTGATGGAACCCAGGTAGAGGCAACGGCAGGAGATCGGGTTGGAATACTCCGGGTGAATTATGAAAATACGGATGCACCAGGACTCATGATTGATCTCAACTTTCGCGATCGCGTGCTTGATAAAAGTTTTGAGCAGACCGGATCAGGCCAATGGCAAGGAAAACGAATCTCGGAAGGCTGGGCCAGAGAGCAGCACTTTTATTTTCACTTGGATGTTCAGCCGCAGCCGGATACTTCCTATGAAATAAGCGACGGAGTGTATTGGCTGGCATTACCAGTAGGCACAAAGGACGCGACCATCCAAGTAGCTATGAGTGGCACGAGTGAAGAGGGCGCTTGGAATAATTTCGCGGAATTGGAAGGACAGTCTTTTGATGCATTGAGAGAGACTACTACAGGGAAATGGGGAGCGGAATTGGCCAAATCCAAAGTGAAAAGCGACAATAAAGACCAGCGTTCCATCTATGCAACGGCACTTTACCATGCCTATAGTGTGCCCAATTTATGGAGTGATTTGGACGGCAGATACCGAGGTGCAGACAATAAAATTTATCTAGACACTATTCACCGGCATTACACCGTTTATAGTCTTTGGGACACCTATAGAACGGCGCACCCACTTTACACCATTACACAGCCTGAGCGGACGCAAGAGTTTGTTTATGGCATGCTCGATATGTACAAACAACGGGGACGTTTGCCTATTTGGGAATTGGCAGGAAATGAAACCGATTGTATGATTGGTTACCATAGTGTTTCCGTCCTAGCAGATGCGATCGCTAAAGGGTATCATACAGATACTGCTTTGACCATCGAAGCTATGCGCGCTACGGCAGAAATGGATGTTTTTGGCTTGTCCGATTATAAAGAATATGGATTCTTAAGCATCGAGAACGAAAGCGAATCGGTCTCTAAAACCTTGGAATATTCTTATGATGACGCGTGTATCGCATGGACAGCAAAGCTTTTCAATGATTACACCACTTACAACGAATACCAGCAGCGATCTACTGGCTACAGATCTTTAATAGACCCTGAAAGTGGATTAGTGCGCCCTAGAAGCAACGGTGATTTTTTTAGTCCATATGAGCCTAGAGAGGTTAACAACCATTTCACAGAAGCGAATGCCTACCAATATTCCTTCTCCCCTGTTCATGATTTAGAAGGATGGATGGAGCTACTCCATGTCTTCAGCGGCCAAAGTCAAAAACGGGACAAACTTCCCCGCCGAAAAGAAACTTCTGTCCTTAAAACACGTCATCAAACCTTGGAAGATTTATTGGATCAATTATTTGCAGCATCTAGTAAAACCTTAGGACGCGAGCAGGTCGATATTACAGGGTTGTTAGGACAATACGCCCATGGTAATGAGCCGTCGCACCACATTGCTTACCTCTATAACGCTACCAACAAGCCGAACAAAACCAGCTTCCGTGTTCATCAGATTTTAAACCAATTCTACCAAAACAAACCAGACGGACTGCACGGAAACGAAGATTGTGGTCAAATGAGCGCATGGTATGTCATGGCATCCGTGGGACTTTATCCGTTAGTCCCCGGCAAGCCTGAATACCAAATAAGCACGCCTGTTTGGGACGAGATTCAATGGTCCATGCCCGGTGGCGAAATCTTAAATATTTCTAGCAACGGCACAGGTAATTATATAGAGCATTACGACCTAGGCCAGAAAGAGTCAGCGCCTTTATGGAAACAAAAGCGATATGTGACACATGAGCAGTTGTTGAAAGGAGGAAATTGGACGGTAACGAAAAATGACCTTGCAACCAACTGGAACCAGACAGAGCGCTACACCAACTCCATGAATAATCCTACTCCACCAGCACCCATCATACGTGTTCCACGTAGTTTTACTTCACCAGCAGAGGTAGAGATTATATCTACAGGTTATGGAGATGTTTGGGGCTCCACGCAGGATGAAGGTGTGGAATGGAAGAAAGATAGAAAGGGACGCCAAACAAAAGGGAAAGCAATAGAAAGCGGTTTTATTAAAGCCAAAACACCTCATTACGGCTATGGAAATCACGTGGCAAAAGCTGTGTTTAGCAAGCGCGATGACAACCTAAAAGCCACATGGATCAGCGGCATATCTCATCCACAGTACAGTGCAGATGGACCTCAAACCCTGGTGGACGGAATCTCAGGCGATGGAGATTGGCGGAAAGGGAGTTGGATGGGCATCTACGATCAAAATGCGACGTTAGAAATTTCATTAAAGAATCCAAAAAACCTGACTACGATCAAAGTTGGCTTACTTAAAGACATACGTGCCTGGATCGCTCTACCAAAATGGGTACGCGTAGAAGTTTTAGTGGGTGACCTATGGACTGAAGTAGGAAGCACTAGTTTAAACGAACGCGCATTAACACAAGAAGATCCTTACCGACTCGAGTTGCCTTTCAATTTTGAAACTACTTTAGTTAAAGCCATTCGTGTACATTATGAGAATGCAGGAGCGCTGGAAAACTGGCACCCAGGCGCCGGATATCCAACCTATTTCTTTATGGATGAAGTCGTCTTAGACTAAGCTGGATCTTAGCTTGAGTTCCTCAGGAATTTGACAGACCGGAATAGGCAGCATCTTGTGCGTATTAGCCGTATGGAATCTGTTGTAAATAACCATTACCTCTGCTTCCCTACCTCTAAAGTCTATGGCTTTTTTACCTGCTTCATTTTGAGTCATTGCCCACTCTAATTCTGGATAAGTTGCACCCAGTTGGTCTTCATCTGTGCGGTCATCTCCCCATAATCCGTCTGTAGGCTTAGCAGTAAGAATACCATCAACAATGCCCAACTCTCGGGCAATATTAAAAACCTCTGTTTTATATAGGTCTGCAATGGGACTCAGATCAACGCCACCATCTCCATATTTAGTGTAGAATCCAACTCCGAAGTCTTCTACTTTATTGCCTGTACCGGCTACTAGTAATCCGTTCGCTTGACCATGATAGTAGAGCGTAGACATGCGTAAACGTGCCCTAGTGTTTGCCAAAGAAAGTTCGTGATCTGCACCTCCAGGTTGCATAGCTGCAACGAAGTGATCGTATACTCCGGTGAGCTCTATGCTCCTGTGCGTTGTGTTTGAAAAGTGCTTTTTGAGCCATTCCTGATGCTCTTTGCCTAGCGATGCTTGTAGTGGGTTTTGGTGAATAGGCATCTCTAAGGTCAACACGTCTAGACCTGTTAATGCACATAACGTAGAGGTCAATGCAGAGTCAATTCCACCGGAAACACCAACAACAAAGCCCTTCACACCTGCGTGCAATGCATAGTCTTTTAGCCAATTTGTAATATGATCCGCAGTTTCCTGTAATTTCATCACTTTCCCTTTAATTTTGTCCCTATGAAAGGATCTTACCAAATATACCTCTTCACTGCGACGCTCCTAGCAGCTATGGCCTTCTTTATTCAACGAGGATGTCAACGTGAAAGTTCACTATTTACTGTGGAAAAACTTCCAGAAGTCGACTGGGAGGTGCGCTCCTTTGATGATGCCTTGTTCAGTGGGGACAGCATGGACTGGAAAAACATTCAGCAGAGTTTCCAACCATTTCTACAGGGCAACAGTCAGCAATTTTTTTGGCAAAACGAACGAGAAAATCAACAATTAAACGACCACTATACAAACGTCCAAAACCTCCTTGACAAGAGCGCTATTTCAGAGGAATTAGCCCTGATCGCAGCTAGAGCAAACGCTTTACTAGCATTAAGTATTCCAAGTCATCTGTATTTTTATATTAGTGGAATAGATCTGCAAACTCCTTGCCTATACTATCCAGGGAGTGCTTCAGAGAGCTCCTTTGCGTTCGTAGGTCTAGATAATTACTTAGGTGCCGCATATCCTGGTTATGGAGCTATTGCTGGGTATCAGCGTGAATTAATGCGTAAGGAACAACTTCCTATACAATTTGCGCACGCCGTAGTGAGTACGATAAATCCAAATCACTTTAATGACGAGACTCTGCTTGCTCAAATGATTTACTACGGTAAACTTCATATGGCCACAGAGGCACTCTGCCCAGAAGTTAACACCGCTGAAATCTTAGGCTACTCAACAGAAGCCTACGCGTTTTTAGAGGACAGCGAACGTCAGGTATGGGAGGTGTTTGTGCGTGAAAAACTACTATTCAGCACAGACATGATGATACGTCAACGGTTAGCTGAACCAGCACCATTTTCAAAACTCGGCACTGCTATGGATGCTGATGTGCCAGGACAAGTGGCCCAGTTTATCGGTTATAAAATGGTACGCAGCTTTGCAGAAAACCATCCCGAACTATCTTTGAATGAAATTCTAAACATCCGCGACGCCCAAAAATTCTTGCGCGAAGCTCAATACAAACCCTAATGGCAGTAGTTAAAGAAAGTGAAATCCGAATCACCGTAGGATTAGATGAAAATAAAATTCCGGAATCCATCAACTGGAGCGCAACAGACGGAGGCGTCACTAATGAAAATGCGAAAGCAATGATGATGGGGGTTTGGGATGATAAAACCTCTGAATGTTTACGCATTGATTTATGGACAAAAGACATGTTGATGGACGACATGAAACGAATGTTTCACCAAACTTTCATCTCTATGGCTGATGGATATGAGCGCGCTACAGAGGACACAGCTTTAGCTGCTGATATGAGAGATTTCGCCAGGTACTTTGGTGAGAAATCAGGCATTATTGAAGCGCCGAAAGACTAAATAAAAAAGGGGAGCGTAAACGCTCCCCTTTTTTATTTCTTATTCAGTAGGCGCCTGTTCACCACCTTCCCAGAACGCTTCTTTTTCCTTGACATACATGCTTGGAGAAATGCTTTGGTGCACAGTATCTATATAACGCAACAACTCTTCTCTACCTGTACGACCTTCTGCAGAGGTCATGAATAATGGAGGCAGTTCTTCCCAATGTTGCATTAGTTTCTTCTTGTACTTTGTTAACTGCTTCATTAGCGCGGAAGATCCCAACTTGTCAATTTTCGTAAAAACGATACTAAAGGGAATGCCTTCCATACCGCACCACTCCATAAATTCAATATCTATTTTCTGTGGGTCATGGCGTGAATCTACTAGAACAAAAGTATTTATCAGGTTAGGACGCTCCTTGATGTAGGTCGTAATCATCTTCTGAAAAACTGCTCTATTCTTCTTGGAAGTTTTTGCATATCCATAACCCGGTAAATCTACCAGATACCAGTCTTGGTTCACCTCAAAGTGATTGATAAGCTGTGTCTTTCCTGGTCTACCAGATATCTTGGCCAGTTCCTTTCGCTGCATCAACATGTTGATGAGTGAGCTCTTGCCAACGTTTGACCTTCCAATGAAAGCAAACTCATTTTTTATTCCCTCCGGACATTCTTCAATGACACTAGAGGATTTTACAAATTCGACTGTTTTAATCTTCATATTCCTAGGATTGGCGCAAAGTTAGGTCATTTTATCCTGCGAATTCGATTTACACTATTAACAAGGTTATACACACTCAGATTTCACTATTTCCCACTTCTTCCCACCGCACCAAGTAAGGCTTACAGGATTGTTTAATGTGATAATCATCAAAAGTTATTCACAATGTGTATGTTTGTGGGAAATCGTGGGATGATAATTCTACTTTTGTAAGAGAGCAATCTATACACATGTTAAATCTGATTGGAGTACACGAATGCAAGATGGATGCGAAGGGTCGTATCAGTCTTCCAGCTGCACTAAAAAAGCAGCTGGCGCCAGCGATGGACGATGCTTTCGTACTCAAAAGAAGCGTGTTTAACAAGTGTTTGGAATTGTATCCAATGCAAGAGTGGAATGGAGTCATGGAGAAGGTAAATAGCCTTAACCGCTTTGTTAAAAAGCACAACGATTTTATTCGACTTTTCACTGCAGGAGTTAAGCTGGTAGAATTGGACGGCGCCACGAGAGTGGGTATCAGTCCAGATCTCAAGTCCTTTGCTAACCTCAGCGGCCATATTGTGCTTAGTGCGCATAGTGGTATCGTAGAGATTTGGGACAAGGATGCTTACGAAAGTGCAGTGAACGTGGATAACGATGACTTTGGATTGCTCGCTGAAGAAGTAATGGGCGGAAAAAATCCAAGTCATAATGAGCTATCATGATCCAGTTCTCTTAACGGAATGCCTTGAAGGCCTCAATATAGATCCTACCGGGAATTATGTTGATGTCACTTTCGGCGGTGGCGGCCATAGCAGAGCCATCCTAGACCTTTTAACGACAGGCAAACTGTATGCCTTCGATCAGGATCCTGACGCCAAAAACAACCTAACAGATCATCCTAACCTTGTGTTTATAGCGGCTAATTTCCGCTACTTAAAGAACCATCTGCGACTTTACGGAGTGCAACATGTAGACGGTATTTTAGCTGATTTAGGCGTTAGCTCGCACCAATTTGATGAGGGAGAACGCGGTTTTTCTATTCGTTTTGACGGCCCCTTAGACATGCGAATGAATCCCAACTCAGGTATATCTGTTCTCGAGGTTCTTGACACCTATGAGGAACAAGCACTTTACGATCTGTTTAAAAAACATACAGACATCAGGGGTCTGCGCTCACTAATCAATGCCCTCTTAATGGCCAGGGTGAACGCCCCCCTTACCACAACCGCACAACTACGCGATCTCTGCGAACCACTTGCTCCTAGAGGGCAATGGCATAAGTATATCGCTCAGGTATTTCAGGGACTGCGAATGGAAGTCAATGAGGAGCTTGAAGTATTAGAAGAACTGCTTTATGGCGCAATAGATGTCCTTAAACCCGGTGGGCGACTGGTTGTGATGAGTTACCACAGTCTTGAGGACCGAATGGTGAAAAACTTCATACGTGATGGCAAGGCCATGGGACCAACAGAAAGCGACATGTTCGGTGTGAAACGAGTTCCTCTAAAAGGAATTACCCGTAAACCGGTCATCGCTTCCGCAGCAGAGAATGCGATTAACCCTCGTGCGACAAGCGCGAAACTTAGAATAGCCGAACGAACTCTAGAACCTTGGACAAGAAATGAGCAAGTTTAAAAAAGCCATAGGAGCCCTTTCAGACCGATTGAAACTCACTGACGAGGGTCTCATTAGAATGCTACCGTTTGCAGCATGGCTCAGCGCACTAGCGCTTGTCTCTATTTATATAAGCCACAGCACTGACCGTAAAGTGCATGAGATTGATGAACTCAGTAAAATGAGACAAACCTTAGAGGCAGAACATACGGAGACCAAGGAACGTCTAACAAAACTATCGTTAGAAAGCAGGGTTTTAAGGCGTGCACAAGCATTGGAGCTGATTAACCCTGACGAACGACCAGAAAAAATAGTTGTAGAAAGTGAATAACGACACTAAAAACATGAAAACCAGAGTTACCTGGATGAGTGGTGGGATCTATTTGATGCTACTGGTCATACTGGGCCGACTCTTTTACGTGTCTTTAGTTATGGGGCCTGAACTGAGAGCAGAAAGCCAGAATCGTGTTATTGAACGTAAAATCATCGATGCGAAACGTGGCGACATCTACAGTGCCGATGGAAAAACACTCGCCACTACAAAACCTGTTTACAAAGTACATTTTGATGCCGTCACAGTTCCTCAGAATATTTTCCTTGCGGAAATAGCCGGACTTGGTCAAAAATTAGCCACGCTCAATCCTAAATACACTGCCAGCGGCTGGACACAATACCTGAGGGAAGAACGCGCAAAAAAACACAGATATGTGCCCTTAGCTGCCAAGCTCAATTTTAGTGAAATGCAGCGTATAAAGCAATATCCTATCCTCAACCGTGGCGCCTATAAAGGCGGTTTGATTATCGAAGAAGACCACCAGCGTGTTCAGATGGCAACTAACATTAAAATGCGCACGATTGGCTATGATCTTGAAGGCGCAAGTGCCGGACTTGAAGGCTACTATAGTGAATATTTAAAAGGAAAACCTGGAAGTCGACTAAAGCAAAAAATAGCTGGAAACGACTGGAAACCATTAGAAGACTCTGAATCCATTGAGCCTATGGATGGTTTTGATCTTCATACCACTATTGACACCCGCATTCAGGATGTCGCACAGCAGAGCTTACTAAGGCAACTTAAAAAATACAAGGCAGATCACGGATGCGCAGTGGTCATGGAGGTCGCAACAGGAAAACTTGTTGCCATGGCTAATCTCGGGAGAAACGAGGACAGCACCTATACAGAATTACGAAACTATGCGGTATGGGAGGCGACAGAACCTGGATCTACTATGAAGCTGATCTCAACCATGGCACTTTTAGAGACAGGCGTCGCAGATACTGGAACTATTGTGGACACCGAAAACGGGGTCTATACGATCAAGGGCGAAAGCGTTCGTGACTCCAGAAAAGGAGGTTATGGTAAGATTAATTTACGTCGTGCCTTTGAAGTAAGTTCAAACACAGGAATCGTTAAACTCGTCTATGAAAACTTTAAGGACAAACCTGAAGAATACGTCGATTTCCTCTATCGAAGGGGGATTCACGAAAAGACGGGCGTAAGCATTAAGGGTGAAACCACCCCAAATATCCCGAAGCCATCGGATAACAATTGGTCCGGACTGACCCTACCATGGATGGCCTATGGCTATTCACTCTCCATGACCCCCTTACAATTACTCACCATCTATAACGCAGTAGCTAATGGAGGGAAAATGGTGCAGCCTCAAGTGGTTAGTAGAATTATGGACCATGGACGAGTAGTAGAGCAGTTTGAGACAAAGGTGCTCAACCAAGCCATCTGCTCTCAAGCTACTATAGCGAAGCTTCAAACTCTTCTCAAAGGAGTTGTAACAAGAGGGACGGCCACTAATCTCTTAGACGATAACCTCCAGCTCGCAGGAAAGACCGGAACCTGTCAAATGAATTACTGGACAGGAAAGACGACAGATTATCAAAGCTCTTTTGCAGGCTATTTCCCAGCAGATAAGCCTGCCTATAGCTGTATTGTCGTCATCAACAAACCCGATCACCACATAGGTTACTACGGCAACATTGTTGCTGGGCCCGTTTTTAAAGCCATTGCAGATGAGGTCTACAGTCAAATGCCTCAAGATGCACTAACACTGAACACCCGCCAATTAGCCACGGCAGAAACAGGAGGGTTCAACCTAAGTGCCTACGACAAGGCCTTACAGGGTAACTATCTCCCCAATCTCGCTGGGCTTGACGCAAGAGAAGCGCTTCGTGTACTTGCGTCGGCTGGACTCAGTGCGGAAATTCAAGGAATAGGCAACGTGACTAGACAGCAGCCAGCCATAGGGACACCGCTCAACCAGTGCCAAGAGATTAAACTTTACCTGCGATGAAACTACTCAAGGACTTGCTTTACGGGGTACGCTTAAAAGATGTGGTTGGCCATACTCAAACTGCGATAAACAACGTTTGCTACGACAGCAGAGAGGTACAGGAAAACTCACTTTTTGTTGCCATCCGGGGCACTCAAGTCGATGGTCACGACTTTATAGAAAAAGCTGTGATTGCTGGCGCTATCGCTATTGTATGTGAGCAGATGCCAAAAAAAACCACGGCAGGTATTCAATATATAGTTACGCGCAATAGTGCTATGGCGCTCAGCGCTATTGCAAGTAATTGGTACGAGAACCCTTCACAAGAAATGACCGTAGTTGGCATTACTGGAACCAATGGCAAGACCACGGTGAGCACACTACTGTTCCACCTTTTCTCTGAGCTAGACGGCGCAGCGTGTGGGCTTCTGAGTACGATAGATGTAAAGATTGGTAAAGAGTCAATTCCCGCAACGCATACCACACCAGACGCACTATCCATACAACGGCATATGCGTACGATGGCAAATGCAGGCGTAAAATACTGTTTCATGGAAGTTAGCTCGCATGCTCTCGTGCAATGCAGGGCAGCTCATGTGGATTTTGACGCAGCGGTATTCACAAATATCACACGAGACCACTTGGACTATCATGGCGATATGAACAGCTATGTGAAAGCGAAAAAAATCCTGTTCGACCAATTAAAAAGTGATGCAGTTGCCATTTACAATGATGATGTAAAACACAGCTCCAGTATGATTAAAGATTGTAAAGCACGCACAAAAAGCTACGCTTTGCAGTTCCCTTCTGACTATAAAACCAAAATCATGGAGCGCCGTTTTGACGGCATGCTTCTCAGTATCAATGAGCAAGAGTGTTGGTCTAGAATACTCGGAGATTTTAACGCCTACAACTTAACGGCAGTTTATGCTGTAGCTGTAGAGCTGGGCAAGGACCCATTACAAGTACTCACTACGATGAGCCTCTTACAACCCGTTGAAGGAAGATTCCATAGCATTACTGGAAAGGGAATAACGGCGATTGTCGACTACGCACATACCCCTGATGCACTCAAAAATGTACTTAAGGCCATTGAAACCTTAAACGACGGACAGGGTAAAGTCATCACCGTTGTGGGATGCGGAGGAAATCGTGACAAAGGAAAACGGCCCATCATGGCAGAGATCGCCGCTTCGCATAGCGACAGGGTCATCCTTACTTCGGACAATCCGAGAGACGAAGACCCCAATGTCATTCTACAAGACATGGCGAATGGATTGAACTCCGATCAAGAAGCAAGAACCATACAAATTATTGACCGCAGACAAGCTATTAAATCCGCCGTAATGCTTGCAGAACCCGGAGATGTCATTTTGTTGGCAGGAAAGGGACATGAGAAATACCAAGAAATTAAAAGTGTCCGACTGCATTTTGATGACCTAGAAGAAATTCACTTACTAATAAAGAGTTAGAGATGTTATACTACCTGTTCGATTTTCTCAACGAGAGCTACGACCTTCCTGGGGCGGGTGTATTCAAATACATCACCTTCCGCGCGGCTATGGCGGTCATGACCTCATTGCTCATCAGTATGGTTTTCGGAAAAAGCCTGATCGGAAGACTTCAACGACTTCAAGTAGGGGAAACCGTAAGAGATCTGGGACTAGATGGTCAAACCGAAAAGGCGGGCACACCAACTATGGGGGGATTGATTATCCTTTTAGCCATTGTAGTACCTACGCTGCTCTGGGCGAAATTGGACAATATCTATATCATTCTTATGCTTATTTCCACACTATGGATGGGAGCAATTGGATTCTTAGACGATTACATCAAGGTCTTTAAAAAAGATAAAAAAGGCCTAAGGGGAATCTTTAAAGTCATAGGCCAAATTGGACTTGGCGTTATTGTAGGAAGTACGCTTTATTTCAATCCACAAGTGACCATTAAGGAGCAATTACCGGTCGTGGCCACGGAAGCTTGGGAAGATACGTCCACGAGTATATCTTATGGAGATGCCGTGAAGAGCACAAAAACCACCCTACCCTTTCTTAAAAATAATGAATTTGACTACGCCTATTTCACAAATTGGATGGGGGATTCCGGAAAACCCCTCACTGCAGTCGTCTACATTTTAGCAGTCATATTTATTATTACTGCCGTCTCTAACGGCGCCAACTTAACGGACGGGCTTGACGGGCTCGCTACAGGCACCTCAGCCATTGCTGGGACAGCACTACTGGTACTCGCTTATGTGAGCGGCTCTATCGTATTCTCGAGCTATCTCAACATCATGTACATCCCGGAATCGGGTGAACTTGTGATTTTCACTGCTGCCTTTATTGGCGCCACCATTGGCTTCCTATGGTACAACAGTTTTCCAGCTCAAGTCTTTATGGGCGATACCGGCTCCTTAGCCATAGGGGCTATTATCGCTGTACTTGCTCTAGCAGTACGTAAGGAGTTTTTATTACCCATTATCTCTGGAATTTTCTTGGTAGAAAACCTGAGCGTGATCATACAGGTGAGCTACTTCAAATACACAAAGAAAAAGCATGGTGAAGGTCGTCGGGTTTTCTTAATGAGTCCGTTACACCACCATTATCAGAAAAAAGGAATGCCTGAAACTAAAATTGTCACACGATTTTGGATCGTGGGCATCATGCTCGCAGTTCTCGCTATTGCAACTCTAAAACTGAGATAACCCAGTGAACCACGCCTACCAACATATAGCCATCATTGGTGCCGGAGAAAGCGGTATGGGAGCTGCTTACCTAGCATCTATGCTTGGTGTAAAAGCGTTTCTAAGTGAGTTTGGCAGGCTAAGTGAGGAAGATAAATCTTCACTGGAAAAATGGGGAGTGGCTTATGAGGAAGGCGGGCACAGTTTAGAGCGCATCATGGAGGCAGAGGCTATTATTAAGAGCCCAGGCATTAAACACACTACTCCTGTGATTCTCGCTATTAAAGAGAGTGGATTACCTCTTATGGGCGAAGTAGACTGGGCAGCACGCCACACTAATGCCGTCATTATAGCCGTAACAGGGAGCAACGGAAAGACTACCACAGCTACGTTGTGCCACCATATTATCAAGGAAGAAAGAGACGTCGTTTTAGCAGGTAATATTGGACTGAGTCTCGCGCGAGTCCTTGCTCATCGTATAGAATCTGGCGCCTCTGATCCAGAGGTAGCCGTATTAGAAGTGAGTAGTTACCAATTAGATGACGCCTATCTCTTTCAACCACACATCAGCATCCTTACAAACATCACACCTGACCATTTAGATCGCTATGATTATGACCTCAGCAAATATGCTAGGAGCAAATTCCAACTACTGGATTTCACTCCTGAAACGGGTCATTTCATCTACTGCGATGACGATGCAATAAGCAACGAGTTTATGCAGAAATGGCACGAAAAAAAGATCATAAAACCTCGTCTCCATGCCTTTGGCTGCGACGAACCTGCAAGCCCGCATAGGGTGACAGCACTGACTAATAACGAAATAACAATAACATTAAATAACGAAGTAATGACTATTGAAGAACTCGCTTTACAAGGAAAACACAACATGTACAACAGCATGGCCGCTGGATTAGGAAGTAAATTACTTCAAATTCGCAAAGACACCATACGCAAACAACTCACCTCTTTTGATACCCTAGAGCACCGACTAGAAAGTGTCTTAAACATCAGCGGCGTTGAATACATCAATGATTCAAAAGCCACTAATATTAACGCAACGTATTACGCATTAGAATGCCAACAAAAACCAGTTGTCTGGATTTTAGGTGGTGTAGACAAAGGCAATGATTATAATGAGCTTCTTCAGCTGGTTCAATATAAGGTCAAAGCCATTGTTGCCTTAGGAATAGACAACTCTAAAATCATTGAGGCATTCTCTGGTGTGGTAGAGATCGTAGAAACAAATTCGATGAGTCAAGCTGTTCGTAAAGCGGCAAGACTCGCTACGAAGGGAGATGCCGTTCTATTAAGCCCTTGCTGCGCATCATTTGATTTGTTTGAAAATTATGAAGACCGCGGAAATCAGTTCAAGCTATCCGTCAGAAACCTATAAAACTGGGTGAATACGGTACAAAAATATCTTAAAGGTGACCTGCTTCTATGGGGATTGATCCTCATCCTGATGCTCGCCAGTTTCTTGCCATCCTACAGCGCAAGCAGTTCTCTTGCGCACAAGTTTAGCGGTGGAAATACCTTTCAGTTTTTGACCAAACATCTTTTTCACCTTTCTATTGGTGCCATGTTCATGTATGTTGTGCACAGGCTAAACTTTAGACTTATAGGTAAACTATCGATACTCTTCCTGCCCGCTGCGATAGTTATGTTGTTTGTGACTCTTACTCAAGGGACAGAGATGGGTGGTGCGAATGCGTCACGTTGGGTTCGTGTTCCGTTTATAGGGGTAAGTTTTCAGACTTCAGCATTTGCTTCGTTGGCGCTGCTTGTTTGGCTTGCTAAATGGTTTGCAAAACCACGAGACCTCTCTACATTTAAAAGTTTAAGCTATCCGCTTGGCGCAATAGCCATAACATTAGGATTTATATTGCCCGCGGATTTCTCTACTACAGCCGTCATATTCGCTATGTCACTATTGCTACTGATCGTCGCTGGCGTTCCATGGAAACACATGTGGAAAATACTTGGCGCCTCGATAGTCGCCTTATTTATGTTCATCCTTATCGTACTAGCATTTCCAGGGATTTCCAATCGCGTAGCCACCTGGAAAGCACGTATTGTTAATTTTACAGACCAGAGTGATGAGGATGGATCTTACCAAAGTGACCTCTCTAAAATGGCCATAGCAGAAGGTCAATTGTTTGGAAAAGGGCCTGGAAAAAGCGTTCAGAAAAACTTCCTTCCGCAATCAAATTCAGATTTTGTTTTTGCCGTAATTACAGAAGAATATGGCCTGGTAGGTGCCACCTCGCTTATACTATTCTTCGGTCTTCTGTTTCGCCGTTTTATTCGTATTGCAAAGCGAGCTCATACTAAATTGGGTACGCTACTCGTATTAGCGGCGGCATCTGGAATAATCATACAAACCATTGTTAATATGGGAGTGGCAACTAATTTATTCCCCGTAACCGGGCAAACATTACCCTTTTTTAGTGCCGGTGGCTCTTCTATTTGGATGACGTGTATCGCACTTGGAATTATCCTGAGTGTGAGTCATACAGATGTAGCAAAAATAATTGGCGATAGTGCGCAGGAAATAGATGAATCTTCAGCCTTACCCGCTGATGAAAAAGAAGGATCCAATGGGTAAGACGTTTATCATAAGTGGCGGCGGTACCGGTGGGCATATTTTCCCCGCCCTAAGCATAGCAACGGAACTTAAGAAAAGACATCCAAAAGCCACCATACATTTTGTGGGCGCAAGCGGCAAGATGGAAATGACCAAAGTTCCCGCAGCTGGGTTTGAGATTACCGGAGTTCCTATTGCTGGAATTAACAGGAAAAAACCTTGGAAGAGTTGGAGTGTGCCTTTTAAGCTTGTTTATGCGCTCTGGCTTTGCCGAAAAATTATAAGAAAAATAAAGCCAGATGTTGTTATTGGTACAGGCGGGTATGCCAGTGGTCCCGCTTTATTAATGGCACAGCGTATGGGAATACCTACCCTAGTTCAAGAACAAAACTCTTTTGCAGGAGTAACGAATGTTAGATTAGGTCACAAGGCAAATTTTATTTGTACCGCCTATGCCAATGCAGAAAAATTTTTCCCACTTCAAAAAGTTCACCTCACAGGAAACCCTGTACGTGAAGCGTTCACTAAAGCCCTGCCTGAACAAAGTACGAGTAAAACCCAGTTGGGGTTTATTTCAGAAAGACCACTGCTTCTAGTACTTGGAGGATCTCTTGGTGCACGTGAAGTGAATAAACACATCGACAAGAGTCTTGAGCATCTAAAAGAACAGGGGTGGCAACTTCTGTGGCAATGTGGCAAGCTCTATGAAAAGGAATATCTAGCCAGAACCCAATCCGGCGTTATCGTAAGCGCATTTATTGACGATATGCCTACTGCTTATGCTGCTGCTGATGTTATTGTGAGTCGTGCAGGTGCAGGCACACTGAGTGAATTATGCCTTATTGGGAAGCCTGCTATTTTGATTCCGAGTCCAAACGTTGCTGAAGATCATCAAACTCACAACGCAAAGGCATTGAGTGAAAAAGGAGCAGCTGTACTGATTGCTGAGAATGACTTAGAGGAACGATTCATCGTAGAGCTTAAAGCACTTCATGTTTCCGGTAGACGAGGGGAACAAATAGGTGCAAATATTAAAAAGCTCGCCCTACCAAACGCAACTAAAGACATTGCTAATTTAATAGAACAACTCACTGGTGCATAAGAAGCAGCAACATATGGTGTTCCTCGGGATAGGCGGTATTGGGATGAGTGCTTTGGCACGCCATTACTTGCGCCTAGGCAGTGCTGTCTTTGGCTACGATAAGTCGCGTACCAGTATAACTTCAGCACTAGAATTAGAGGGTGCTCAGATATGCTATACAGAAGAACTGAGCGAATACCCAGGCTGGAGACCGGAGGAAACTACGGTGATCTATACACCTGCTGTCCCGAAAAAACTGGCTTGGTTTAATTTCTTTGAAGCCTATAGTCCCATCAAACGTTCGCAAGCTTTAGGACTTATTGCAAATGCCCGTAAGTGTATCGCTATTGCAGGAACGCATGGTAAAACAAGCACTTCCTCCATGCTGGTTCATTTGATGGATCAAGCTGGTCTAGATCCCACCGCTTTTATAGGAGGCATCATGACCCAAACAGGGACAAATTATCGCCTGGGAAATTCTGATTTCATCATCGTTGAAGCGGACGAGTTTGACAGATCCTTACTTTACCTCAAACCATGGGCATCTGCTGTGACAACGATTGATGAGGACCACTTAGACATCTACTCAGACAAGAAAGACCTGCTGGATACTTTTGATGCTTTCGTGGAACAAACTAATGGACCAACGTTCACTGGAAGCACATTAGACAGAACCACGCAAGTAGGCTCGCCTGAAAATCATTGTTGGGCAAGTGATATACAACCACAACAGGGCGCATACTCTTTCATTATTCATTTGGAAGGACAGGCGCTCCAAACACGGTTACACATGCCTGGAAGACACAATGTTTATAATGCTTTACTGGCAGCTTCTCTAGCACATCATGCTGGGGTAAGTCCCGAACAGATTGCCAGAAGTTTACCTTTATTTAAAGGAATTAAGCGCAGGTTCGAATTTCATCTTCAAGGAGCCCAGGTCTTGATTGAAGACTACGCTCACCATCCTACAGAAATCAAGTCGCTCATGGACAGTATAGATGAACTCTATCCAAACGAGAAAGTGTGCTTACTTTTCCAGCCACATTTATACAGTAGAACCCGCGACTTTATGGATGGATTTGTCCAGCAACTTAGTCGTGCAGAGTACTGTCTCTTGTTACCTATTTATGCAGCGAGAGAAAAACCTATAGCCGGGGTGAACTCACAGGTACTTGCCTCTTCAATCATAGGGGCCAAAGTTGTTCATGAATTTGATCTAATTGCAAAGGTAAAACAGACGCAAGCTTCCGTGATATTAGTCGTTGGAGCAGGTGATGTTGGGGATTTTGTGTCACCATTAAAAGAGGCACTCTCATGAGAAAGCAACGAATTTTTGGAGTGATTGTCGCCATTCTCCTACTCGCAAGTGCCTTCGGTATAAGATATCTGAGTATGATTCACTGGGATGGGGCACAGTTTAATGAGGTTGATATTTCAATACAATTTCCTGATAACCAAACTCTTGTGTTCAATTCTAACCTACAACCAGTCATCAATACCTTCCTAAAAGAGCAAGGTGATTCTAATGCCTTGAATGTCAATGCTTTTTTGTTAGAAACCTCTCTTGAAGCCCTGCCATACGTAGCAGATGCGCAGGTATATTGGAATATGGACCAACGTTTGAAAATAGCACTGGTCTCCAAGCAAGTAAAGGCTATAGTAA
>Ga0209279_10000410_pt1 | contig 28547 bp, 25 predicted proteins | sample CoawatmetaG00DNA_3_FD_187508 | JGI IMG/M metagenome (GOLD analysis project Ga0209279, IMG submission 187508) | Marine microbial communities from the West Antarctic Peninsula - Coastal water metaG006-DNA (SPAdes) (version 2) | ecosystem: Environmental > Aquatic > Marine > Coastal ...
TTCGGCGTGAAAATTACCCCCAGAGATAATATCCCCCTCATCAGCAAAGACTAATGGGTTGTCTGATACCGCATTAGACTCGACTTCCAAGACGCCTGCAGCGTGGCGGATCTGCTCTAAACAAGCGCCCATAACTTGAGGCTGGCAGCGCAAAGAATAGGGGTCTTGTACCTTATGGCACTGGTCATGTGAGAGACCCACTTCACTATTTTCAGTGAGGAGATGGCGGTAGGCCTTAGCAGAATCAATTTGGCCTTTGTGCCCCCGCACTTGGTGGATACGTTCATCAAAGGGGCTGCGACTGCCCAAGGCTGCTTCGACAGAGAGTGCACCACAGACTGTAGCTGAGGCCCATAAGTCTTCACTATGGAATAAGCCTTGTAGGGCAAAGGCGGTAGATACTTGAGTGCCATTGAGTAGGGCTAGTCCTTCCTTTGGGGCTAAGGTCACCGGTTTCAAACCCGCTATTTTCAATGCCGCTATTCCAGAAATTATTTCGCCTCGGTAACGGGCTTGGCCTTCGCCCAATAACACGGCGCTCATATGGGCTAAAGGAGCCAAATCACCTGAGGCACCCACTGAACCTTTTTCAGGAATGCAGGGAAAAACTTCCGTATTAATGAGGGTCATTAATGCTTCAATCACGCTTAAGCGGATGCCAGAGAATCCACGCGCTAAACTATTGATCTTGAGTACCATGACCAACCGAACGGTCGCATCGTCCATGAATTGCCCAATGCCTGCTGCATGAGACAAGACAATAGAACGTTGCAGTTCCTCAAGGTCGTCTACCTCTATTCGGGTGTTAGCCAGTAGCCCAAACCCAGTATTGATACCGTATACTGTTCTATTTTCCTCAATCATTTGATTGACCAGCTGCTGGCTTTTATGAATAGCAGGCAGAGCATGGCTGGCGATAGACACATTAACCCGATGGCGGGCTACTTTGCGCAATTGCGCAAGTGTGAGAAGGCCAGGCTGAATTTCAAAGGTGTACATAAGAAGCCTCAGTGAATTTAGTTCTGCTTAATCATGGGAAGGTTTAAACCCTGCTGTTGGGCGCACTCTATAGCAATGTCGTAGCCGGCATCTGCATGGCGCATAACACCTGTGGCTGGATCGTTGTGGAGCACACGGGCAATACGTTCGGCGGCTTCGTCAGTGCCATCACAAACAATCACCATGCCTGAATGTTGTGAAAAGCCCATGCCCACGCCACCTCCATGGTGTAAAGAGACCCAGGTAGCCCCTGATGCTGTATTGAGCAGGGCATTAAGTAAGGGCCAATCAGATACGGCATCAGAGCCATCGCGCATGCCTTCTGTTTCTCGGTTAGGACTAGCCACAGAACCCGAATCTAGGTGATCGCGTCCAATCACAATGGGGGCTTTGACTTCGCCAGAGCGTACCATTTCATTAAAGGCCAAGCCAAGTTTGGCGCGCTGGCCAAGTCCAACCCAACAAATACGGGCTGGTAAACCTTGGAACTGAATGCGTTCACGAGCCATAGTGAGCCAATTATGTAAATGGGCATCATCAGGAATAAGTTCTTTAACCTTGGCGTCTGTACGATAAATATCTTCCTTATCGCCAGATAAGGCAACCCAGCGAAAGGGCCCGATACCACGGCAAAAGAGTGGCCGAATATAGGCAGGCACAAAGCCTGGGAAGTTGAAGGCATTTTCTACGCCTTCTTCAAGCGCGACTTGGCGGATATTGTTGCCGTAATCTACGGTAGGAATACCTTGCTCATGGAATGCCAGCATGGCTTTAACATGAGTGGCCATAGATGCCTTGGCGGCCAATATTGTGGCTGCAGGTTGATCAGTCGCATTTTGACGATAGCTTTCCCAATCCATATTTTGCGGTAAGTAACCATTTAAAGGATCGTGGGCAGAGGTTTGATCGGTGACTAAATCTGGTTTAACGCCACGTCTTACTAACTCTGGTAAAATGTCTGCCGCATTTCCCAGCAAGCCTATCGACTTGGCCTCACCCATTTGTGTGTAGTGTTCAATCCGTTGCAAAGCATCATCAAGATCCTTGGCTTGTTCATCTAGGTAGCGAGTTTGTAAGCGCAGGTCAATACGACTTTGTTGACACTCGATGTTAAGGGAGCAAGCACCCGCCAAGCTTGCTGCTAATGGCTGTGCCCCGCCCATACCGCCAAGCCCCGCTGTAAGAATCCAGCGGCCTTTTAGGCTCCCACCAAAGTGCTGTCGCCCAGCCTCCACAAAGGTTTCGTAAGTACCCTGAACAATGCCCTGGCTACCGATATAAATCCAACTACCGGCTGTCATTTGGCCAAACATAGCCAAACCTTTCGCATCCAACTCATTAAAGTGGTCCCAGGTGGCCCAATGTGGAACCAAATTTGAATTAGCAATTAACACTCGCGGAGCATTACTATGGGTTTTGAACACCCCAACAGGTTTGCCAGACTGGACGAGTAGCGTCTCGTCATCTTCAAGCTCGGTCAGTGATGCCACTATTTGATCATAACTAGCCCAGTCTCTAGCGGCCCGACCGATACCACCATAGACCACCAGTTCGTTGGGATTTTCTGCCACCTCTGGGTCGAGGTTGTTCATTAGCATGCGCAGAGGTGCCTCAGTTAACCAGCTTTTAGTGCTGATTGTACTGCCCGTAGGTGCTTTAATATCGCCATGGCGGGTGCGGCGTGCGGTGAGTTCCTGAGGACTAATCATGGGCATTTTCCTTACATGTATATACAAGTAATAAAAGATACGCCCATTTTAATACTCTGGCAAGTAAAATGTAGCCACTAGATGCGTCCAAAATGACCAAATAATTGAAAAAGATGACCTGGAGAAAGCAATCTAGCACTAGTGACAATTGTCTTGCCAGACCAAGTTCGACGTTTTATTTGGAGGCAAGCTTGGGTTGAATTAATTGCCAGCTGCTGGGCCTCAATCGCGTTTGGAATGACGGCTTCTACTAAATGCTCACCTTCAGTAATAGGGGCAACTTTATTTAGATAAGCAAAGGGTGTTAATTGAGTAAAATCTTGTTGGCCGTAGTTTGGCACCAAGGTAGCATTTACAATACGTTGTTCTAATTGAATGGGCTGTTGATCTTCAAGATGAATTAAAGTTGACTTAAAAATGATTTCACCCGTACGCACCCCAAGTCGTAAAGCTTGATCTGTATTCGCTTTAACTGATTGTAATTCAACAACTATTGTTTCATGCTTGTGACCTCGGTCAGCAATTTCTTGAGCAATATTGTGCACTTCAAATAATGCCGAATGGGCTTTTTGGGGAGCCACAAAGGTGCCCACGCCTTGCTGGCGAATAAGCACTCCATCGGTGGCGAGTTCTCTTAATGCCCGATTCACCGTCATGCGGCTCACGCCTAAAGCGTTCACCATTTGGGCTTCAGATGGCAAGCGTTGCTCTGGCATCCAATTGGATGACTGTATGTTCTCTAAAATGGCGCTTTTTAGTCGAGCATAAATGGGTGCATTGGTATTAGGAAGCGCATTTAATAAACTTTGAGTGGTATCTGCTTGAGGAATATTCACAAGGGGCCCATAGATTTTGGTTCTGCTTGGAGTATACAATCTTGACTTGACTATGCCAATTCATGTAATGTCTATACAAGTTAAACACATCCTACCATGAGAGTGCCAATAATGGACCAAGTTTACTTTGCCAACCAAGCTTTAATCTCCTCAGGCTGGGCTAACAACGTAAAAATCATCGTCACTAACGGCGTTATTAGTCACCTTGAAACTAATCAAACGACCCATGAGAGCCAGCAAGGGTGTCACATATTAGCAGGTCCGGTTCTACCTGGTATGGTGAATCTTCATTCACATGCGTTCCAAAGGGCCATGGCTGGCTTGGCTGAAGTGTGTTTAGACCCGCAAGACAGTTTTTGGAGTTGGCGAGATCTAATGTATGGGTTAGTGGCCAAATTGAACCCCCAACAAGTCGGGCAAATTGCGACTTATCTCTATATCGAGATGCTCAAAGCGGGTTACACCCAAGTAGCTGAGTTTCATTATTTGCATCATCAACAAAGTGGTCAGGCTTACGACAACCCTGCGGAAATGGCCCTACAAGTTCGACAAGCGGCAGTTGATGTGGGCATTGGCCAGACCTTACTGCCGGTGCTGTATAGCCATTCAGGTTTTGGGGGTCAGGCTCCCAATGGGGGCCAAACTCGCTTTATTCATGATCTTGATGGTTATTTGCGTCTGCAAGAGCAATTAGGCCAAAACATGGACAGTTTGAAGCATAACCAAGGCTTATGTTTTCATTCTTTGCGAGCGGTGACGAAATCACAAATGCAAACTGCATTATCAAGCCTGCCACAAACTTGGCCAGTGCATATCCACATTGCGGAGCAAACAAAAGAAGTCGATGATTGCATTGCTTGGAGTGGTCAGCGGCCAGTAGAGTGGTTAGCGAATGAAGTAGGGTTTGACGCGCGCTGGTGTTTAATTCATGCCACCCATGTGAGCCAGCAAGAAGTAAAAATTATTGCTGACAGCCAAGCTGTTGTTGGTTTATGTCCCAGCACTGAAGCCAATTTAGGTGATGGCATTTTTCCCATCACTGATTTAATAGCCCAAGGTGGCCGCTTTGGTGTGGGTTCCGATAGTCATGTGTGTGTGTCTGTAGCAGAAGAGTTACGGTTATTAGAATATGGTCAGCGTTTGCGTGACCAGCAACGCAATCGCGTTTATAGTAATGACCAACCTAGTGTGGGAGATTTTATTTACCAAACCAGCGCAGTGGGTGGTAATGCCGCCTGTAACATTAATACTGGCCTACGCGTGGGTGCCCGCGCTGACTTTATAACCTTGGACACTAGCCATCCTCTATTAGCCTCAGCTAAGCCAGAACAATTGATCAATCGCTGGACTTTTGGTATTAATCACAACCCAGTGAGAGATGTCTTTGTGGCGGGTGAGCAGGTGGTTGCTGCGGGTTGTCATAACCTTGAAGACGCTGCTTCTACAGCGCTTGTAAAGAGCTTGAAAGAGTTGTTAGCTTGACCGTGGAACACACTGGCAAAGGATATAAAGGTATTTATTGATGCGCAGAGGCCGTTCTAAACGGCGATTCAGATTTAACCTTGCCTGCAAAGATTGCGCAAGCTTCAAAGGTCACATACTATACATTAGAAGATGTTGATTTTATAAGAGGTTTTAAGGCTTTGAACTTTTGTAAACAGCGAGTCATGGAGGTTTTAAGTAAGGGTGACCTTAACGACTCGACGAGTCGAGTGTGTGACTTATTCCTATCCATTCTAATACTACTTAACCTTGTGGCTGTGTGCCTAGAATCTGTTGACTCGATCAACCTCCAGTATCATCGCCAACTGATGATGTTTGAATGGTTTTCCGTGTCTATATTTCTGGTTGAATACCTACTGCGTATTTGGTCCATTACGGCAGACGACTCAGCGCGGGGTGCAACCCCTTGGGGCCGTCGCAGTTCCTATATTTTTAGTTTTACCGGCATCATTGATTTAGCCGCTTTTTTACCCAGTATTTTGCCCCTCATTATGGGTGGCTTAGATCTGCGCTGGCTGCGTGTGTTGCGGCTACTAAGGTTGCTAAAAATGTCCCATTACTCCTCGGCCCTTGAGGATTTAGTCTCGGCGGTGCATGAAGAACGCCGCTCTTTTGCCGCCACGCTTTACCTATTGGCAATCGCGTTATTCTTATCCAGTTCAATGATGTACCTAGCCGAAAGTGATGTTCAGCCTGATCATTTTAAATCGATTCCAGAGTCAATGTGGTGGTCATTAATTACGCTGACTACGGTGGGTTATGGAGACGTTTACCCTATTACACCGATTGGTAAGTTCATCGGTGCTTTGACGGCATTGATGGGGGTCTGCACAGTGGCTTTGCTCACAGGTATTGTAGCCTCAGCCTTTTCCAATCAAATGGCGCGCCGAGAGGCTATTTTTGAGGCTGAAATTAACGCAGCCATGAGTGATGGCATTATTACCAGTGATGAAAAACGCCACATTGAGACCATTAGGGCACGCTTTAATATACCAGAAGAACACGCCAAAGCCATTTTAGACTTATTGTCTGAGAAGAAAGGTCCTAAAACACCCTAAAATGATGTTAGTCATTAATAATTGATTAACCTAATGACTGCCTCAGCTAAATAGCTCTGCTAAATAACTCTGCTAGATGGATAGCCTATTTAGTTTTTGTAGGAAGGGTCGAGCCGATTCTGCAAGCGAATCATCGCCTGCCACGCAATGTTAACGTCATTACAGGGCTGGTCACCCGAAGGTGCCGTAGTTTTTGCTAATTCACTTACAGAGGCTGCATCGGGTAGGTGATAATCTACCCCTGATGACACAACATCAGTTTGTATTTTGCAAGAGGTTTCCAGCATGTACAAAAAGTAAAAGGCTTCTCCAACCGTCCTGCCCGCCGCTAATAAACCATGATTGTGCATAATCATTAACCACTTATCAGCCATATCTTGGCCCAGTTGGTGACAATACTCGGGGTGGTCTTTGCTGGCAACACCATAGTGATTGTAACAAACCAGATCCTGAATCTCTCCCGCTTGCTGTGATAGGGGTAATAAACCCATTTTCATGCAGGACACAGCAATACCTGCTCGCGTGTGACTATGTAATAAAACATTAATATCAGAACGAGCTTTAAATACCGCAGTATGGATATAGTGGCCCGCATCATTGTAGGGGTAGTCTCCACTAATGACTTTGCCATCAAAGTCTACCTTGAGTAAATTAGAGGCAGTAATTTCTTCAAACAAAAGCCCATAGGGGTTGATCAAATACTGATTTTCATGGCCGGGCACTCGAGCTGTTAAATGGGTAAAAATTAAATCCGTCCAACCAAACTTAACAAATAGCCGATAGCATGCGGCAAGGTCACAGCGAACCTGCCATTCTGCATCAGACATTTTTTGGTTCACTTTTAAAATTGTACTCATTGTTAATACCTCGACCATGACCAACCATGGTTTAGTGTAAATTAAATCTAGCGCGTGTCACAACAGCTATTCAAGCATTTAAAATAACCCCAACCATGGGACTCATTGGGTTAAAACAATGCCAGTGACAGGGTCCACGCAAAGTACAATGCCACCCCAAATATCAGATGCACAGATAAATTAAGAGCCCTTATTGTATTGGGTTTTTCGGCTAATCTGGCAAACAAACCCAATCCTAACGCAGGTTGTAGAACTAACCATGGTGCTATTAAAGTAACGAGCCCATAGATAATAGCCGATGTTAAAGAAGGGTCTTTGATAAAGATAAAAACCATCAACATGACATATAAATAGGCGTATCCAATGCCAATAATATAATGGAACAACCAGCCGATAGTCTGCTCGTATTTTACAGGCTTTGATTGGCTTATGGGCCGGTGTATAAATTGCCCAGTGCGAAGATGCGCACACCACCTGCCAACCATGCTCCAATTGGTGGTGGGGAGTTTGAAAATTGTGCTTAATATAACCGCCCATATGTCGATAACTACCGTAGCGACGATTCCCATGAAGATAACTTGTGCCATGAACAGTGCCATTGGTGGTCGTTAATTAGCTTGCTATGCCTGATCAACATATTTTAGGTGGGTTAGTCATACAAGTCTATGGAATTTGATTGCGGGCTTAGATTCTGGTTTTATGGGGGTTTTAGTTGATCTTGGTATGCTTTAAGGCGGCTAAGATTGAGAATGACAAATGTTCTACCGTCTATAACCATTTTTTAAAAGCCGTTATAATATCGCGCTTTTCACAGTCCAAGCACCCTGAGCATGGACGTTTAAAAAATAACGCATAGGAATTTCTATTGGGTCATAAAATGATAGTGCTAACTAATTTTGCTAAAGGTCGTGAGGCGTCAAAATCAGGTGATTTTAAGACAGCTCTCGCACAGTGGAAGCCCTTAGCAGAGCAAGGTGATGCTAAGGCTCAATTTAGTGTGGGCTTAATGTACGACAAGGGGCACGGCGTTCTACAAAACCATGAGACAGCCGCTAAGTGGATTACCTTAGCAGCAGAGCAAGCCTACGTTAACGCTCAATGTAACTTAGGGGTTATGTATCATAATGGCGAAGGGGTGCCACAAGACGACAAGATCGCAGCGCAATGGTTTACCCTAGCGGCTGAGCAGGGGCATGCCCAAGCGCAAACCAATTTGGCTTTTTTATATGAAGACGGGCATGGGGTCCAACAGAACGAGAAGACTGCTGCTGAGTGGTTCATCTTGGCTGCTGAGCAGGGAAATGCGAACGCTCAATCCAATCTAGGACGCATGTATTTAGCTGGAGAAGCTGTCTTACAGAGCTATCAAACTGCCTTTGAATGTTTTAGCAAAGCGGCTGAACAGGGTCATATTGAAGCTCAATATAATCTGGGCCATGTTTATATCGAAGGCTATGGGGTATTAAAAAACACCCATACTGCTGCGCTTTGGTACACCAAAGCTGCAGCAAAGGGGCACGCTAAAGCGCAATATAATTTGGCACAACTATGCCAAGGCAAAGATGGTGTTCCTCTGGATGAGCAAGCCACTTTAAAATGGTGTACCAAAGCTGCTGAACAAGGTTATACGCCTGCCCAAAATGACTTGGGATTAATGTACAAACGCGGTGAAGGGGTACCCCAAAATGGTGAGGCTGCTGTTTATTGGTATACCAAAGCAGCTGAAAAAGGGGATGTAATATCTCAATATCATCTTGGCAATATGTATGGCCTTGGAGATGGCATTCCCAAAAATGGTAAGGTCGCCCTTTATTGGTATACCAAAGCCGCTGAGCAGGGGCATGCCAAAGCTCAATTTAATTTAGGTAACATGCACCGCGTTGGTGAAGAGATTCCTCAAAATAGTGAACTCGCTGCTTATTGGTTTATTAAATCTGCGGAACAAGGGCATATGGTGGCTCAATTTAATATGGGTGTTGCATATGCCGATGGAGAAGGTGCGCTAAAAAATATTTCAGCAGCTTTAAATTGGTATAACAAAGCAGCGGAACAAGGGCATGCAAAAGCTGAATATCAGCTGGGCCTCATGCACAAAAGGGGTGATGGCGTGCCCCAAAGTGATGAAGCTGCTGTTATTTGGTTTACCAAATCTGCTGCGCAGGATAATGCCAGTGCTCAATTTAATTTGGGGCTCATGTTCGATGAGGGTAAGGGTGTCATCGAGAATTCTAAAACAGCAGCTCATTGGTACACCCTTGCGACGCAGCAGGGCTATGCAGAAGCCCAGTTGAGCTTAGCATTAATGTATGAAGTAGGCAGAGGTGTGCCCAAAAATGCCCCAACAGCATTAAAACTATTCGCCTTAGCGGCTGAGCAAGGCGTTACTTTAGCTCAATACAATATGGCTGTAGCCTTTGAAACAGGCGAAGGTGCTCCAAAAGATCTGACTTTAGCTTTTGAATGGTATCGCCAAGCGGCTGAGCAGGGTCACGCTCAAGCACAATACAATTTAGGGCTCTTTTATAAACGTGGCGATGGCGCACCAAAGAATGAACTGATGGCGATGAAATGGCTGACCTTAGCAGCAGAGCAGGGCAATGCCAGTGCGCAGCTTAACATAGGGTTAATGTACGAAGATGGCAAAGGTGTTGAAGAAAATGGCAAGATAGCCGTTCATTGGTACACTTTAGCGGCTAAACAGGGCCATGCCCAAGCGCAAACTAATCTAGGGTTTATGTACGAAGATGGCAGTGGCATTGCAAAAGATCGAGAACGCGCATACATGTGGTATAACTTGAGTGCCATTAACGGCAATAAACGAGGCACTAAAAACAAAGATCAAGTGGCTAAACTCATGACAACATCGGCTATTTCCAAAGCTGAGAAAATGTCTAAGCGCTGCTTAGATAGTGACTATGCAGAGGTTTGACTTGTTGACTGCATAGGCCAATATTCAAGTGTGGTTTTGCCTCAGGTTCAAAAAACTGATCAATAAAGGCCCTAATAATGATTCAAGCACAAACCGCAGTGGCAAGATTAGAAGCCATACTAATCGACGTTTACTGCACCTACCGAGACCAAGGTGCAATGCCTAATGATCGCAAACAATATTTTAGTGGCTTTGCTGATGCCTTAATGACCCTTGAAGTGATTGATCAAGCCCAGTTAAATGACACGATTGAAGCAGCCAACATAACTGTTTTTCAAATGTCGTTGCAGCAAAGGCGAGAAGAAATTGACATCAAAGCTGATCCATCCATGTTTGATTCTCCAGCGTGGATAAGGCAAGGCAAGACCATTCGCTTTTAAGTATTGTATAACGCAGAAATATTGGATTATCGATCTAGTGTTTGCTTTTTCATGTCACTTTTAAGCGGATTAAAGCGAATGCTCATCGGCACCTGCTTTGTTCGTGTTTGCTAAAGGCTAACCTCACTTATTTTTCACCTGTTGCCCATCTATTCCCGTCATACTCTTGTCTAACGCCATCCGCATTTCATGGCTGTGTCGTCATTTTTTAGTGTGTATACTCATGAGCTATGCATGAGTGGAATTAAAATCATTATGTTATTCACCCCAACGGATCAAAACAAGCAAGATTATAGACAACAAGGCTTCCTCGTAGTCGATAAAATATTGCCTCCTGAGCAACTGTTAAAGCTACACCAGGCCTTTGATGACGTGTTTAATGGAACCTTTGAAACCGGCATTACACCAGATGAAGTCAACTGGCAATATGGGTCGGGTGATCCAAGTCTTACGCGTCAGGTGTGCAATGGTTGGAAGGCTAACCGCACCATCGCACAGGTAGTGCTGAGTGAATCCTGATCCAAGTCTTACGCGTCAGGTGTGCAATGGTTGGAAGGCTAACCGCACCATCGCACAGGTAGTGCTGAGTGAATCCTTAGGTCGCAGTGTTGCGCAACTTGCAGGCTGGCCTGGGGTTAGAATTATGATCGACAATCTACTCGCCAAACCTCAAGGAGCCAGGTCCTTGGGCTACCATCAAGATAGTGCCTACTTGTCATGGTTTAGCCCCAGTGACCTCATATCCTGCTGGATTGCCTTAGACGATACCACTCAATCTGGTGGCACTTTAGAATTTGTTAAAGGTTCACACCAATGGCAAAAAAGCACACCCTCTGGTGAGTTTCATGGGCCTGAAGATTATCGCAAGCCCATGCATCATGCTGCTCAAAACCAAGGTGTGGAACCTCAGATTGAGTATGTTGAGGTAAAAGCTGGAGGTGGGTCTGTACATCATGGCTGGACTTGGCATGGCTCTGGCGCTAATGAAACGGCGTCGCCTCGGCGAGCGTTGGTGCTGCATTTAATGCGCTGTGATGCAGAATATGACCCCACTAAGTTTGACAAGGGCATAGGTCCTATCTATAGCCGCTACAAACACCTAGGTGATAACCTTTTAGATGAAAACTATTTTCCTATTTTATGGCATGAAGATGGCAGCAGAACCGAAACCATCGATGATTATTTAGTATCTCTGGAGCCAATGTGATCCGCACAGTCAACGAAGGATACTTAACATTAATCTGTGCAGACTTAGATGCAATGCCTTTATTTAGCACTAATGCTAAGGGTGAGCGCTTTGGTTATGAACCTGAAGTCGCTCAAATGTTAGCTCAGCAATTGGGCTTAAAACTCAAATGGTTATTTACCCGATGGTCTGAATTCGAAACAGTCTTGTTAGCCAATAAAGCAGATGCCATATGGTGTGGTTGTGCCATCACCCAAGGCAGAAAAGAACGCTTGCTCTTTTCCAGACCTTACGCTGCGTTTGATGAATCTGTATTAGTGCGAGACGATTCAAAGGTAGCTAAACCTGTAGACTTAAAAGGTTTAAAAGTAGCCGCCATTGCGGGTAGCACCAACATGACATTGGCAGAAGCATGGCTAGGGTGCTTACCCATCTCTTTTTCAGGTCAGTCAGACGATGTTTTTGCAGACATGGTAAACGCATTGAGCAACTCAGACGTTGATGCTGTGGTAGATGATGAACCCGCATTTGGAGCACTTCTCAAAGATCCTAGATACAAACTTGCGTTTACCATAAATACAGCGAATTTATGGGGTGGGGCCATGCTAAAACACCAAAGCCAACTTAAACAGGCATTTGATTTAGCTTTAAACCATTTAATTGATACAGGCTTGCTTGCTGATATTTGGCGTCGTCATTTAGAGGGTATCGCATACCCCAGTCATGGTTTGAACACATAGCCTCACTAAAATTCATTGGCTATTATAAAGCGCTAAATCGAATGCAACTCTGGGCGCCATTTGACACACTGAGCACTTGATTTTTAACCAAGTGCAATAAATGTGAGCTGATGCCTCATTAGAATTAATCATTAAACCCATCTTGTGCCTTGGCCCAAACCACAAATGACAACGGAAAATACTTGATTGCAAAAATATCATTCAAGGAACGACCTGTAACTTGCATGCGGTGACACAAAATAAAGCAGAATACTTTAATGACTAAGTTTTTTTTAACTTATAAGGTAAAATTTTGCTAGTCTATTTGGCCGTATGCACTCAAAATGCCCATAAAAAAGCATGACTAAAGCGAACGGATTTACCTTAACTCCCTTTTGGAGATGTTTATTGTGTCTGTAAATACTACCTCTGAGTTACTCAATATCGGTCATGATGACGCTATTGCGATTAAAGCCCCTGGCCGCTCTCCATTGAGCTATGCGGCCATCCGCTCATTATCAAAACGTACCCAGCAATCATTGAGCCAAGCCGGTATCACAAAAAAAGACAGAGTGGCCATCGTTTTGCCAAATGGCCCTGAAATGGCCACAGCATTTGTCACTATCTCAGGCGCATCGACAACGGCACCATTAAACCCCGCGTATCGCCAAGAGGAGTTTGAGTTTTATTTAGATGATTTAAAAGCCAAAGCTTTGGTTGTTGATGCAGGTAGTGCTTCACCGGCGGTCGCGGCCGCTCAAAAGTTAGGTATTCCCCTGATTAATTTAGTCACTGATAGCAGTCATGCTGCGGGTGACTTTGATCTAACATTTGAGACGACTGCGCCAAACGCTTCAGCCAGCCATGACGCCGTCGATGAAAACGATATTGCACTGATACTGCATACGTCAGGCACAACTTCACGACCCAAGATAGTGCCCCTTAGCCACATTAATGTGACTAGCTCGGCTGAAAATATCATGAACACCCTGTCATTAGTGCCTGGGGATCGTTGCCTAAATATCATGCCTCTGTTCCATATTCATGGACTCATCGCAACTGTTTTATCCTCGTTAAGAGCTGGCGCCAGCATCTACTGTACGCCTGGATTCAATGCCTTAAAGTATTTTAGCTGGATGGATGATTCAAAACCAACTTGGTATTCTGCCGTTCCAACCATGCACCAAGCAATACTTACTCGGGCTGCTCGAAGCAAAGATATCATTGATGCGGTGCCGTTGCGTTTTATTCGGTCTTCATCTTCATCATTGCCGCCTCAGGTTATGGCCGAATTGGAAAATACATTCGCTGCGCCAGTGATTGAAGCTTATGGCATGACCGAAGCTGCTCACCAAATGGCCAGTAACCCGTTGCCGCCTGCAGTGAGAAAAGCAGGTACTGTGGGTATTGCTGCTGGTCCAGAAGTGGGCATCATGAGTTTAGAAGGTGAGATACTCAAAAATGGAGAAGTGGGTGAAATTGTTATTCGTGGCCAAAACGTAACCAAAGGCTATGAAAACAACCCCAAGGCCAATGAAGAAAACTTTACCAATGGTTGGTTCCGTACGGGCGATCAAGGCGTCCTTGATGCAGAAGGTTACGTCTCCATCACGGGTCGATTGAAGGAAATTATAAACCGAGGTGGTGAGAAGATTTCACCCCGTGAAGTGGATGAAGTGTTAATGGACCATCCAGCGATTCAGCAATGTGTCACCTTTGCGATGCCCCATCCAAAGTTAGGGGAAGAAGTGGCTGCTGCGGTAGTTTTGAAGGAGGGCATGACTGCTGATGAAAAGGACATTAGAACCTTTACTGCACTGCATTTGGCTGATTTTAAAGTGCCTCGAAAAGTGCTTATTCTGGATGAAATTCCAAAGGGAGCAACAGGCAAATTACAACGTATTGGACTTGCTGAAAAACTAGGTTTAGCTGGATAAAAACATAAGATGAAAATTACAATTTATGGTGCAGGTGCTATCGGCGGGTATATCGCAGCATTATTAGCTCAGGCGGGTGAGGAAGTTTCTGTCATCGCGCGGGGTCCGCATTTGGCAGCAATTAAGACTAATGGGCTGACCTTAGAGATGAATGGTGAGCGTATTGTGACGCACCCATTTGCGACTGATAATCCAGCGGATATAGGTGAGCAAGATTTTGTTATCGTCTCACTAAAGGCGCATTCAGTGCCCAATGTTGTTGATGCAATGCAACCTTTGTTGGGTAAAAATACAGCGGTTGTGACTGCAGTAAATGGGGTGCCTTGGTGGTATTTCTACAAGTTTGATGGGGCATGGGAAAACCACAAAATTGAAAGTGTAGACCCAGGTGGAAAGCAGTGGGACGGTATTGGGCCAGAACGAGCAATCGGCTGTGTGGTCTATCCTGCTTGTGAAATATTAGAACCTGGAGTCGTTCGTCATATCGATGGTAACCGATTTACTTTGGGAGAATCCTCGGGGGAAAAAACTGAGCGCGTACGTGCGTTATCGCAGGTGATGATTAATGCAGGTTTCAAAGCACCAGTTAGAAATATTCGAGATGAAATTTGGGTAAAGTTATGGGGAAATTTATGCTTTAACCCAATTAGCGCGCTCACAAACGCTACCTTAGATGTTGTGGCAACAGATCCTGGAACGCGAATGGTGGCAAGAAATATGATGCTTGAAGCTCAAGCCATTGGAGAAAAATTAGGTGTTCGCTTTGCTATCGATGTTGACAAACGCATTGCTGGAGCCGCGGGTGTTGGCGCCCATACCACATCAATGTTGCAGGATGTGACTTTAGGGCGACCGATGGAAATTGATGCGCTAGTGACTGCAGTACAAGAATTAGGCCGTATTACTGGCGTTGAAACCCCCACAATCGACACAGTTTTGCCAATAGTTCAGCAGCGTGGTCGCATTGCAGGTTGTTATTAGAAAGTCAGTACTCATGATTAATAATAGACCTTGCACGAGAGTATTTAGGGTCTTTAATGATGAGTAAAAGAATACGATACGATATGATACGATAAAGTGATAAGACCCTCATCCAAGGCATGGAAGTAAAATAATGAATAAATGGGTAAGATTTGAACACGATGGTAATGTTCATTTTGGTAAAATAGAGCAGACTTATATCACCGAATACCAAGGTGATATGTTTAATGCAAATGAGCCATCAGGTAAGACGTGGTCAATCGATGAAGTCACTCTGTTAGCGCCTTGCAATCCTGCCAAAATAATTGCTTTGTGGAATAATTTTTATGCCTTAGCTGAAAAACAGGGTAATGAAATTCCAGAAGCGCCATATTACTTTCTTAAGCCAAGCAGTTGTGTGATTGGCAATGCCGCACCAATCCTGCCTCCAGCGTCTTACCAAGGGCGAATTTTTTATGAAGGAGAACTGGGTATTGTGATTGGCAAGAAGGGGAAAGACATCCAGGTTTCTGAGGCTGAAGAGTATATTTTTGGCTACACCTGCGTCAATGACGTTACTGCGATGCAACTGATCCATGAAAAAGAGGCTTTTTCACAATGGACTAGGGCTAAAAGTTTTGACACCTTTGGAGCCATAGGGCCTTGCATTTCGACCTTGGACAAGGTCGAACAACTGGTCGTTAGAACACTAGTTAATGGTCGAGAACGCCAAAACTACCCCGTTGCTGATATGATTTTTTCACCCGCCCAACAGGTCAGTCTTTTGTCAGCTGACATGACGCTGGAACCTGGGGATGTGATTGCTTGTGGGACTTCATTAGGTGCAATGCCAATGAAAAGTAATACCAAAATTGAGGTTATCATTGACGGTATTGGGGTGCTAGAAAATACTTTTGCCCCCAATTGAGATTACGTTTAATGGGGTCTTAACTGTCGGAAAGTTAAGACTTAACTCACCAATTTCACTCCAAATCTATTTAAATTCAGTGCACTTTTTAACCCTTTAATAGCTAAATCCCAAATATTCTGCGCCACATCTAATGAGTAGCATAGTGCACTAACGCATGGCCTTAGGAAATTTTGATTAGCATAGGAAATAAGTTTCTTAAAAGGATACGTTGAGTACCCAAACAGCATCCCCCTAAACTATCCAAAGTGCGACCTTAAATGTGCGCACAGTGACACAAAAAAACTGCCGATGTTTAAAAATAATCTTCTGAAATATTTTTTTAGCATAGATTACAAAAAACTAACAAACTGTATTTAATATAATTTTTATTAAAAGTAGTTCATATTTAAAAAAGTGTGTAATTTTTTTACAAATAATTGGCCTAATTGATTTAACAATTACCCATTTTAGTACCCTGACGATTTGCTTCTTAGCGCTATATACTATTTTTACGAGCATCGATTGCTCCAAGGAATATATAAAAATAAATCTCGGAGGATTTTAAAGTGGTCAAGAAAATTACACTTTTAGCAATAGCAGGCATTATGGCAACGGTCTCTGTTCCAGCAGCAATTGCTGGATGGACACCCGTTAAACCAGTTCAGTTCGTGGTTATGGCGGGCAAAGGGGGTGGAGCCGATAAAGCAGTGCGTCTGATTCAAAGCATCATCGCCGAAAATGAAATGGCTCCCGTGCCTTTTACTCCTGTCAATAAAGCGGGGGGCTCAGGTGCTGAAGCACTGGTCCACGTCAATGGTAGGTCAGGTGATGATCACACTATAATGTTTACCTTGAACAGCTTCTATACCACACCATTACGCCAACCTAAGTTGGGTGTTGATATCGCAACTTTCACGCCCATTGCTCGCATGGCAGAAGATACATTTTTGTTGTGGGTGCACTCTGATCGTAAAGATATCAATAACATGGCTGATTTTGCCAAGGCAGCAAAAGCCAAAGGCAAAGATTGGATCATGGCTGGAACAGGCAAAAACTCAGAAGATAACTTACTCACTGACTTCTTGAATGGAGCCTATGGGCTGCAAATGAAGTATGTCCCCTATAAGGGAGGCGGTAAGGTAGCTAAGGAACTAGCGGGCAAAAATGCAGACTCTACGGTTAACAATCCGTCTGAGCAGTTAGGCTTCTATGAGGCGGGCACCACTAAGGCTTTGGCTTCATTTACTGACGAGCGTTTGCCATTATTCCCCAATGCACCCACCTTTAAGGAGCTTGGTGAGGATTATGTTTATTACATGCAACGCACAGTTGTCGGTGCGCCGGGCATGAGCCAGGAAGCTACCGATTATTACCAAGGACTTTTCAAGGATGTTTTCAACTCCAAGAAATGGCAAGACTACCGTACCAAGAAAAGTTTACAAGGTGACTTGCTGCAAGGTGATGCTTTAATGAGTTACTGGATGAAAGAGCGTGACGTGCATGAGTTGATGCTTAAAAACATGGGAGCAATTAAATAGACTTTTTTTGTAACCCACAGGTAGATTGAGGAGATTTTTCATCATGACGGTGCGCACTGCTGAATTGTTGATGGCTACAATGATGGGGGCCTTCTCCATCTACCTTATGTATAAAAGTTTCGAATTACCAATAGGATGGGTAGAAGACGAGGGGCCAGGTGGAGGTGCATGGCCCTTTTGGCTTTCAGCAGTGATGCTGATTTCTTGTTTTGGAATTATTTCTAACTGGTTCCGTAAAAAGGGCAAGATCGCAAACTCGATGAAAACGTATATTCAATCTCATGTCTTTATCGAGGTTGGTGCAGTCGCAGTCTCTCTCATTATCACAGTTGCCTTATTTTCGTTCATTGGTATTTATGGTGCGCTGCCACTTTTTCTATTGTTCTACTTAAAAGTTTTAGGCAAACATCAGTGGCTTTTTTCCATCACTTTTGCAGTGGTGACTCCCATCATTATATTTTATTTTTTCGAGATCACTCTCAAAATAATTCTACCAAAAGGGATTACAGAGCCGCTGTTCCTACCCTTATATAAGATGTTTTTATAGTTTTAAAATGGTTAAGTGCAAGAGTAACGAGATAATACAATGTTAGAAATTTTAGGACTGTTAGCAGATGGTTTTACGATCGTTTTTCAACTGCAAAATCTATTACTGATTATTGGTGGGTGTGCGCTCGGGTTATTTATTGGTGCCATGCCAGGTCTAGGTTCGGTCAACGGTGTCGCTATATTGTTGCCGTTGACCTTTTTAGTGCCCCCGACTGGGGCGATCATCTTTTTAGCCGCTATTTATTATGGCGCCATGTACGGTGGTGCGATTTCATCGATTATGCTGGGCATCCCTGGGGCATCTACTGCCGTGGCAACGACCTTTGATGGACGTCCGTTAGCAAAACAGGGCTTGGCAGACTTAGCCTTAACTGGGGCTGCATTTGCATCCTTTATTGGTGGCACCATCGCTGTCATTCTGTTTACCTTTTTTGCCCCGCCACTAGCACATGTGGCCTTAGTGTTTGGCGCACCTGAAGAATTTGCCCTGATGATGTTGGCCTTTGCCACTTTTGTTGGTTTAGGTAATGACGATCTGTTTAAAACGTTATTTTCAATCTGTATTGGCCTCGTATTGAGTGCGGTTGGCTTTGATATTATTTCAGGGGAACCGCGCCTAGTTCTTTGGGATATTATAGGCTTTATGCACGGCGTTAATTTTCTAGTGTTGGCGATTGGCATTTATGGCATTGGAGAAATGCTCTGGACCGTCGAGGAACATGTGCTTGGCGGTGGCAAAAGTATGATGTCAGAAGCCAATGTGACTGTTAAAAGAACCATTACCAATATCAAACTTTTGGCTAAAACTTGGAAAGCCACCATCATGGGATCCTTTTTGGGTTACTTTGTTGGCATTCTGCCAGCAGCAGGCGCCACACCTGGTTCATTGATGGCCTATGGCATAGCTAAACAAATATCAAAAGAGCCTGAGAAGTTTGGTGACGGCGCTTTAGAGGGTGTTTGTGCGCCAGAGGCTGCAAATAATGCAGCAAGTACTGGCTCAATGCTGCCAATGCTGACGCTAGGCATACCTGGATCACCGACAACAGCCATCCTTCTTGGGGGCATGGTTATTTGGGGGCTTGAACCAGGTCCTAGATTATTTGTAGATCACGGTGATTTTGTGTGGGGACTCATCGCCTCATTGTATGCTGCCAATGTGTTTGCTCTTTTAATTAACATTGCCTTCATTCCTGTGTTTATAAAGATATTAAAAACACCATTTACCATACTAGCGCCTGTCATTTTTGTGTTATGCCTCATTGGTGGCTACGCACCTACCCAAGACATGCACGACGTCTGGTTAATGTTAGCTTTTGGTATTGTGGGTTATTTGATGCGCAAACTTGACTATCCACTGGCACCTGCAGTGCTTGCGATTGTACTTGGGCCATTAGCTGAGCCTGCTCTGCGCCAATCTCTTATTATTAGTGATGGTTCTTTCTCTATCTTTTTTAATCGGGCATACGCAGGTCCAATCATGGTGGTGGCCTTAGTACTATTGTTTTTGCCCCTACTCAAAATGGCCTATAACAAATATCAGTCCGTAAGGTCTTAATGTTTGCACGTTCCAAATAAAGACCCTAGTTTTAGGGTCTACACATCTTTGAATCAATACCTAGCTTCGCACAAAGAGTTTTAGCCTAATGGGTCGAAGGCACCTCGTTCACTGGGCATGGCCCACATTGCTGCTAGGTAAATGTGATAGTGCAAATGTGTGTGATTTGCTAATGCTCAGAACAGTAAAAATTCACTTATCGTCTATCCTTATACTTTCTAGTGGTAATTTATAAGGTTCCTTTAAGGGAATAATAAAGCGTTCGGTCGGGTTGCCTCCATTTATTTCAACCCAATTAGCTCAAGCGAAAGACGCCTTTTGCAAGGCGCCTTGATTAGGGTTCTATTTCGCCATTTGTTCCAGAGCCTTTCCGGCTGCTTCAATTGAGACATCGATGTCACTCTGCGTATGTTCTGTACAACTTAGATTGTGCAGAATTTTGTTGCCGCTAAAGAATATGCCCTGATCACGCATTAACTGGGAAAATACGCCATATTTAGCAAGATCAACCGTGCCGCAGAAATCACGATACCCAGTAATTGCATCAAGATCAGTAAACACTGGGTGGAACATAGAACCAACGTTTTGCACGACCATATTTTGGCCTGTTTCTTTGGCTACCAAATTGAGTCTGCGCGTCATTTGCTCACCGATGTCGCTGATCTTTTTGAAATTAGCAAAATTGTCTTTGCTCATTTCTTCCAGCATAGTCTTGGCCGCATAGAGGCCCAAACGCGGAGCATTATGGCTGCCATAATGTAATACCTTACCGTATTCAATGCTTTCCATGATGTGATCAGGGCCCGCAATGGCAGCCACTGGAAAACCTTGCCCTAGGGCCTTGCCGTAGGTGACGATGTCTGGTTGTAGGCCATACAGTTCCGCAGCACCACCTGGAGCAACTCGAAAGCCAGTCACAGTTTCATCAAGGTAGAACAGCACTTTATAAGCGCGGCACAGTTCTTGGGCCCGCTTCAGATAGCCCGGTTTGGGTGGAATTACCCCCATATTGGACATGACACCCTCCATGACTAAACAGGCAATGTCGCGGCTATGCACTTCTAACACCCGTTCCAGTGCTTCTTCATCGTTCCAGACACAGACTAGCGTGTCTTCAATCGATCCTGGTGTGAGGCCTGAACTGTCGGGAATGCGCACTGGATCATTTGGATGGCCCAATGTTGTTACTGGTTGAGGGTTAGTGCTGACCAGCAGGCCATCGTACCAGCCATGATAATGACCCTCAAATTTGAGTACCTTGCGCTTGCCTGTGATACCGCGGGCCATACGCACGGCAGTCATGCAGGCTTCAGTTCCAGTATTGGCAAACCGAACCTTGTCGACATGGGGCAGCATATTTACCATTAACTCAGCAGTTTCCACCTCAACCTCTAAAGCGGTAGCAAAATGGGTACCACCCGCAACTTTCTCCTGAACGATTTCGACAATCTTGGGGTGTGCATGGCCTAGCGGTAGGCACCCGAAAGATAGCTGCCAGTCAATAAATTCGTTGCCGTCCACATCCCAAATACGTGCCCCTTTTCCCTCGCGCATGTAGGGTGGGTAAGGTTTATAGTTCATTGGCCCGCGAGAAGCTGAACTGCAGCCCTCAACAAGCACCTTCATTGCACGTTGGAAGAATTTTTCAGATTCAGTCATTTGCATTTTTGTTACCTACTTTGTTTGCATTGCTTGGTCAGTGTTTAGTGAGCCGCCAGAATGGCATTGGCTTGAGCATCAACATTTGACATACTCAAACGTTCGAATGACTTGCCAAGCAACTTGTGAAAAGCCTGTTGTGTTGCTTCAGTGAAAACAACTGTTCCATTATTTTCTATGAGTTGGATTCCGTCCCATTTTAACGACTGGGTGTTGGCCTCAAGTGCTTGCTCTAGCGACCATTCTGGTGGCAAAGATATTTCTATTTTTGACCGGCTGACTGTGACAGGGTAGCCCCCAACCAAGTCTTTGACCCCCGGCAAGTGAATATCGACATCAGTTGAAGAGGTAAGCGCCCGAAGTGCCATAAGGCCAGCCGAAGCCGTAACACGATTGAAGTGCAGATCGTAAGGAAACCCAAAGGGTTCGCGTAAAACTTTGTTGGCAAGCGCTGTGTGATCTTGGCCGTTCACTGTTGCCTTTAGCAAATAGGGTGGCAGCTCTTGGCCAGCATTGTCGTTCAATACGAAGTATTCAAAGGCATGTTGGGCCACCAGATGAATAGAAACTGCTGACGGTGCACAGCCAAGATGTCGTGCCACACCCGCTTTTATCTTTGGAATGGGTTCTTGAACATTGCCGATGCCACAATCTGGACCAAATCCAGATCTATTGAGTACTGGGTTAATCACGTCTGGGTAAGACGCACCTATCCAAAGCGCCCCAGTATTTGCTTCGCCTATTTTATCCCTAAATTTGGCCATCAAAGAAAGATGCAGTGACATATAGCCAGCGAAGGGCAGGGCGGGCTTATTTGATCCATCTAATTTCCACCAGGGCATCAAGGATGGGGCGCTAAAAATGATGTCAGGATTAACCCGACGCAAATTGTGCACGAAGGATGGTTGATCAATATCAAACTCCGCTGCCTCGATGATTGGATAATACCCTTCAATTCCAGCGCCAATAATAGCGTTATTGGCACGCTGCACGGCTTTCATCCTGCTTCGACTGCCAACCACTACTTTACTGAAAAGGTCTGAACGCGCCACACATTCCAGCAGTGCTGTGCTTAATTCGCCCAGTGACAAGATAAGAAGTTTGGGTTTAGTCAATGTTAAAAACCTCAAAAAATTGGGCGGCCACAGGGTCTAGAGCAACAAACGCCTTGAGCAAAACATTGTGTTTTCTCAGAGGATCAATCCTATGTGCCATGAATCATGTTTTGTGTTTGCTTTTATAGTCTTAAGCACGACGCAATAAATTAATTTTCAGAATATCATGCTCTACTGGATCAGAAAAGTTGTTTCCTCAAGCCACAATCAATTGGCTAAATGGCTTCGTTAAAAAGATAATATCAGATCATCTTGCTCTATATCCAAGGAGATAAGCGGCTTAAATTTTGGCTTGTTTAAGCCTAGATAACGCTGATTGAAATAGGGCAATCGCATCCCAGAGAGACAGATGGTTTGTATTGAAACTAGCGATGGGGAAATTATCACCACTCAATCAACACTTTGGTCTATATCAAACTAATTTGATCGGCATACTTGCCTGCAGGGGCCACACATTGGTCACCTTCGTGCCGAGCGTTATCGACAAATGATGAGCACTGATACATTTTTAAGGCGCCTGTGTATGGTTGGCACATGTCTAACAGGGCTTGTGAGTCTGAGAGCTTCAACCATTGTTTGGCTTGGCTGGGGTCTAATATTACAGGTGACCGATGATGGAACTCTGCCATTTCCACAGTAGGGCCAGTGGTGATGATATTGGCCTGCCAGCCTGCATCGGTGGGTTTAGCAAATGCCGCCAAGAACATTGCACCTTGGGGTGTTGATATGTGAAATCGGGTGTCACGCCCACGCCATTGCGGATATAGCTTGGTATCAGGCCATTCATAAAACCCATTAACCGGCACCAGACATTTATAACGCGCCAGCCAGTCTCTTAGCTCGGGTCGTTTAATTATTGTGCTGGCACGAGAGTTGGGGTGGGAAAAACCATTAAAGTCAATACCCCAGCGCACCTGAGTGGTTTGCTTTTGAGTGATGACATTGATTAACGTTCCAGGTGCCACGTTCCATCGTGGCTCAAACTCAGGCAACACGGGCATGCCGAGGTCTTTCATTAGGGCTTGAATGTAAGGATGCTCAGATACATTGAGGCGACCACACATGTTAACCCACTCCTTTAGCCTAAACCAAAAAGACTCAGCTTTGTTGGCGCTCGCTTAATCATACATATTTTGATACTGCACAAAGACCAAAAACACTTTATGACTTAACGACCATAAAATGTTTCTGCTTCATCATTTCGGTATACATAGACAATTTGACCCCCAATTTTTTGGTTTGTATTGGGTGTGTTGCCAGCGCTAAATTGAGCCTAATCTATTTTGGGTCGATGAAGTTTTCTTTTTTCCAGACTTAGTTTTCCTTTAAGACTCATGATGTACGCAGCCCCTGCTAATAACAACACAGAACCTGACTCACCCATAAGAACCATCGCGTCCATATCCTTGCCGTGCATAACAATCAAACGGCACAGGGCGGTTATTGCAATGATAATAGGCAGGGTCACGGGTATTCTTGAGGAACTCGTATAGGCGCCAACCATGCCAATAATCTCAGCGTAGATAAAAAGTGTGAATAGCTTTTCTATCTGCAGGTCATAATCAATGAACGCTGTGTATATTTCGATCAATGCAGCTGCGAAGGCCCCAGCACCGATAACAAGAAGAATTGACTTCTCACCCCATTCAAAAATCATTTTTGTCATGCTCATACCCTCGACCTATAACTCGAAGTCACTTTGGAAAAACTGCGTTGTTCATCCCCTTGAACATACTATAACTAGGGTTAACTCACAACAGCTTGTCTAGCGTCTTCAATTGTATTAGTGAGCTTTAATCCAACTCTTAGTGGTTTAACTTCTTCTTGCATTGAGTCAGCCTTACACTTGGGTTTGAAGTAAAATTTGTTTCCAAATGGCAATATCATCAATAAGCGTAGTTTCCCTGCGCAGACCCCATGGCCCAAACTCAACATGGCTTACCCCCATGACATGAACCTCTGCACCTGTGGGCGCCCCGTATCGACCATAACCTTCATGCTTACCCGTTAAAGACCAACGAATTGCACTGCGTGGACCGAACATAGCATCATGGAGGCCAATCTGGTGTTCAATTTTAAAGTCGGCATAAGGAAATGCACTGCGTAAGCCAATAAAAAATGCCTTCACCGCATCAATTCCATGTGCTTCAACACCACAGGGGTAGGCTAAATGACATGCTCTGTCATATGCGTCTTTGATAACCCCAAACTCAGTAAGCATGATTTTTTGCAAGATTTCTGCATGTTTTTGACCCCACTCATTATTATTGCCTCCACCAGTGTAGGGTCCTAAAATGTCAGTCTTGGGGGTCAGGGGAAAGGCTAAATCGCCTGAATCGATTAGAGCTTGGGCTGCCTCTTGTGCAGTTTGGCCAAGTTGTGTGGCGATAGCGCCATTGTCACGGATGAGCCATTCGTCCCATACCCGATTGCCATGGCAAAAAGTGTCGGCAATGGTTCGAAAAATAACCTTAATGCCGGTGGTGGGGCCAAAGACTCCACCCCTATGAGTGGCTGTTGACACAATTCGATGAGAGGATAAAAAGCCCTGTTCATCATCTCCACACCAGATCACATCCTCCCCCAGTAATTGTCGATCTGGAAACTCGGTCAGCGTTGCCATGGTATTTGCTTTACCTATGCTGTTACCTTGGCTAATGCCAGCAGGAGTTCTTACCACCAAATTTTCACTATAATGCCAGTCAAGAGCCGCAATATCTCGGCCTTCCCAAATTTGCGCTGTACATTTGAGGATGTAATCTGGCAGGTTTTCATACTTAGGGTCAAAGTCTTTCAAAGGGTCACCATAACGGTCGAAAAGTTAAGCTTATTGAACAGCACCATAACGGTCGAAAAGTTAAGCTTATTGAACAGCAAGGGCCTAAAAGAGGCCTATGAGATATTTTTTGGCAGTGTGGCAGAAGAAAAGCTGCGAGAGTATATTACTAGTGTTGGTTGACACCGTCTGCACTATAATCTTTTATTTTTAATAGATACATGGATCAACCAGAACATTATCTAAAATGATGTATTTGGCAATTGTCTAATTTAAGATCAAGGATTTCTTTAAAAGCATTGCCATGGCCCACAATGGCTATATTTTCGTTTTTGATTTGATCTAAGGCCACAACAAACCTAGACATACGTTCTTTAAATAATTCAAGGGGTTCTTTCTCTATGGTTAATCCATTGGTGCTATTTTTATACCACCAGGAATATGGAATATGTTCGAAAGTAAGGTCAGGAAAACTTTCTTTTAAATCACTTGGGTGACGGCCAATGTCACTGCTATGCAATAATAGTTCATGGTGGCCAAGTTGAACCTCAATGGGTGAAATCCCATCAAACATTATTTTTGCAGTTTGGATTGCACGTGTAAATGGTGATGTGATCACTCGATCAATGCCTAATTCTAAGATATTTACTCTTGCACTCTCAGCTTGTTCTAAGCCAAGTTTTGTGAGGGCTGGATCAAAAATCATGGGATCAATTTTGCCATTGAAAGCGGCATTGAACTCAGATTGACCGTGTCTAATAAAATAAATAGCCATGTAATTTTTATCCTGAATTTTGATTAAATTAATAATTTAATGGGTCTTTCGACGCCATATTCTACTGAATATGAGGTGTCTTTACTTGTGAACTTTATGACCAAAATAAATTTTACAACCATAAACTATATTCTTTATAAAAGGCTCGTTAGCTTCTCCTTGCTTAAACTCAAAATAGCTAAAGACTAAAAATACTGAAAACTAAGCTCGGTGTGTGGATGGTTGCAGTTTTGATGTCCCATCTTCTGGGTGCAGACGCGAGCAATACTAACGTTGATGCGATTTACTTCCCTACTGCAAATGGTGCAGATGGTGCAGATGGTGCAGATGGTGCAAATGGCTGTCGGCAGGACACACCTTGCGGTGGGATTAAAGTGCTCACTATTACGAGCTATTTCTATGATTTATAAACGGAATCTTAAAATTATATATCCTATATTTGGGATTGTTATTAGCTTAGACGTGTATTGTTACTTGCATAATTACCCTGTAGTGTATCGAAGGTACTGCACTTTATGAGTGCCGTTCAATAATAAATAGAACCGCCAAAAAGGTGGATTAAACATTGGAGAAAGGTATGACCACACTTAAAAAACTACTTGCAACATCAGCATTTACGCTTGTCGCTGCAGCGGGAACGGCACAAGCTGCCAGCCTCACATTATATTGCTCTGCCCAAGAAGATTGGTGCCAATTGGTTGCCAACACCTTTGAGGAAACATCAGGCATTGAGGTTAATATGACCCGTAAAAGTTCGGGTGAAACATTTGCTCAAATTAAAGCTGAGTCATCTAATCCACGTGGCGATATTTGGTGGGGTGGTACAGGCGATCCACATCTTCAAGCGGCTGAAGAAGACTTAACCATGAAATATATGTCGCCAATGCGCGATCAGCTGCCTCCTAACCGCACCATTGGTATTTATTCTGGTGCCCTTGGTTATGGGTATAACACTGATTTGTTAAAAGCGGCTGGTCTTAAAGCTCCAACATGTTGGGCTGATTTACTAGATCCTTCTTTTGATGGGCACGTGCAGATGGCAAATCCGAACTCATCGGGCACTGCCTACACTACACTTGCAACAATAGTTCAGTTATTTGGTGAAGATAAGGGCTTTGAGTTCATGGCCGGCCTGCACACAAATATCAACCAATATACTAAATCAGGCTCTGCCCCAATTAAAGCAGCTGCACGTGGTGAATCTACTGTGGGTATCGTATTTATGCACGATGCGGTAAAACAAGCAGTAGCGGGATTCCCGATCACTGTTGTTGCACCTTGTGAAGGCACTGGATATGAGATTGGTTCAATGTCAATCATTGATGGTGCACGCAATGAAGACAGTGCAAAAGCCTTTTATGATTGGGCTTTAACAACTGAAGCACAAAATCTTGCTCTAGAAGTTAACGCTTTCCAAGTGCCATCAAATAAGAGCTCTAATACTTCACCAGCAGCACCCAATATGGATGATATTAAGTTGATTGATTATAATTTCACTTTGTATGGTTCATCTGCTGAACGTCGTCGTTTGTTGTCTAAATGGGATGAAGACATCTCAACCTTGGCACAATAAATCGTGACAACGTCAACCAAAACACTTTCCCAACCGACCCTGATTTTATGGATTTTGGTCGGCTGGGTGAGCTTTCTTTTATTACCATGGTATCTGATAGATGGCGGGCTATTCTCTGGCCAGTGGTTGGTTGACGGTTATCCTTTTGATAAAAATTATGCACCAGCGGCATTTTTAATTATGCAAGGGGAAAAGCTTTGGCTTACACCTCTGCTAATACCTTTGATTATGCCTCTATTCGCATTTAAACGAGAAAAGAGTGATCCCTTATATGCTCAAATATTAATTCTGACAGGAGCGATTGGCTTTAGTTGGCTCATCATTCAGGGCTTTAGTATAGGTATTCGGGGTTGGAATTATGAGTGGCTGTCCACTTTATTTGGTAAGTTGGATGGCCGCCAATTCGGCATGGGATATGGCGGATTATTTCTTGCAAGTTCATTTTTGTTTTTGTTGACTCAAGGCATCGCTGCGCGCGGTGCGATTAATGGCGATGTGTTTGTGGTTGGCGCTATTGGATTTGTGATTGCCATTGTTGGCGCCTTTGTATTTTTCCCCATTGTTAATATGTTGATGTCAGCATTTATTACCGAAGATGGATCCTATTCGTTTATCGTTTTTGCCAGCAAGTTCTTTGATGATAGATTATGGGGGCTTAGCTGTGTTGTTGGGACGGGTCGCTGTGGTGTGGCGTGGAATTCATTATTTTTGGCAGTTTGCGTTGGGTTTTTGACCACTGTTTTAGGTTTAATTTTTGCATTAGTTGTTACCCGTTCAGGCTTTAAGTATCGACGTGCAGTTCGTGCACTCACAATTTTACCCATCATCACGCCGCCCTTTGTTATTGGGCTGGCGCTCATTCTTATGTTTGGTTTGTCTGGGTCGATCACCCAGTTTTTCAGTGAGTTGTTTGGCCTAGAACCCACGCGTTGGCTCTATGGTTTACCAGGGCTCATGATTGCACAGGTGCTGGCCTATACTCCCATTGCGTTCTTAGTGCTCATTGGTGTGGTTGAGGGCG